>Ga0256827_10000608_pt1 | contig 22503 bp, 35 predicted proteins | sample CV84metaG_FD_185977 | JGI IMG/M metagenome (GOLD analysis project Ga0256827, IMG submission 185977) | Hydrothermal vent microbial communities from East Pacific Rise, Pacific Ocean - CV84 | ecosystem: Environmental > Aquatic > Marine > Hydrothermal vents | place: Pacific Ocean: East Pacific Rise... | reverse complement strand
ATATTTTTTCTTTTAATACTGTAAGTTGAAAGTGAATCGGAAATAAAAATATACTCATTTTTCAGAAAATCAAATGCCTCATTTAGAAAAGCTCCTGAACCGACTGCGGGGTCAAGAATTTTCAGATTTTTTAAGAAATCGCGATATTTTCCAAGCTGTTTTACCGTTTTTGCAGTTAATTTTTCAATTTTCAAAATACCTAATTCTGATTTTTTCTCTTGACAAAGTGTGCCAACGGAATTTTCAATAATGTATTTTGTGATATATTGCGGAGTATAGAAAATTCCATCTTTTTTCCGAATTGCTTTTTGAATCTCCGAATTATCAGAAATATTTTCTCTGATTTTCTCTAAATCATCTAAACTTTGCTCGAAAATATGCCCTAAAATATTTACATCAATATCGCTTTGAAAATCATAACTTGATAATCCGACAACTTTTTCAAGAACTGAATCAGAGATTTTCAGAGAATCTAAAACGACATCTTCAGAAAAGAGACCTCCATTATAAGCAGGAATTCCCATTCTTGCATTTCCTGAATTGACACCTTTAAAAAGCATTTGAATATAAAAATATAGCGGTCTTTCAGTCCAATCATTTTGCCAGTTTGCAATAATTTCAGATGAAATTTTCGGATTCAGCAAATATCTATCTTCCGCAAAAAGGATAAAAATAAATCGATCTAGGATTTTTTGAGAGAGTTCCAAAGCTTCGAGCTTGTCAATTTCATTCTTTTCTGCAATATCGTAAAAAAGCTCAAGTCGTAATTCTGAAAAATCATTATAAAAAATTGTTGAGATATTTTTCTCAAATTCAATCGAATCATCTTTGAGCTTTTGTGGTAAATCCTCTTGAAAACTTTTGAAATTCATAATTTTGTAAAAATAGACAAAATCTTCATATTCCATTTCAAAAAGTTCGAATTTTTCGTAAGAAGTTCTTTTATCAATATATAACCGAATTTCATTAAAATTTGAAATTATTATATATTTTGAGCTTGAATGCGAAGAGTGATAACCGAAAGCTTGGTCTTCAACTCTGTCTAAATCTTTTGTTTTTTGGTCTTTGAGTTCGATAACTCCGATAACCTCATCATCAATTTTTATAACGGCATCAGCTTTTTTTCCATCATTTTCATTTTTCTCTTCACGAATTAAATTAAAGTCATCAGGATTTGTATTTTCAAGAGTAAAACCGAGAGATTTTTCAAAAATATCCTGTAAAAAACCATCTTGATATTTTTCCTCTTTTACCGTTTTTACAAACTTTATCTTTTCTCTAAATTCTAGAAATTGTCGCCAACGAGCCTGAAAAATTTCAATATCATCTTTAATATTATTTATAAATCTTTTTTTGAAAATTGCCATTTTTTTCCTTTGTTATTTATATATTTTAGCAAATTTACATATTCGAAGCTAATCAGGTTGTTTAATAACCTAATAATAAAAAAGCAAATGAAAAAATATAATTGACAGCAAAAAGGGAAACTGAAGAAATTACAACAGCTTTTGTGGTTGATTCTCCCACACCTTTTGCTCCGCCCTCTGTCCAATATCCGACATAAGCACCAATCATAGAAATAACAAAACCAAAAGCTACTGATTTTAAAACTCCAGTATAAATATCAGAAAAACTAATATATTGCTGAATAATATTTTGGTATGTAATTGGGTTGAGGTCAAGAATTTCAGTAGAAATAACAAAAGCACTAGCATTTGCGAGAAAGTCAAAAAGAATTACTAAAAGGGGAACTGAAATAGTGGTAGCAATAATTCGAGGAATTATTAGATATTTTCGAGAATCAATTCCTAGAATTTCGATTGCATCAATTTGTTCTGTAACTCGCATTGTTCCGAGTTCCGCACTCATTGCACTTATCGCACGGCTGATAACCATTAAAGTGGCAAAGACTGGTCCAAGCTCTTTTGTGATTGAGATGAAAATTGTGAATCCCATAAAGTTTTCAGCTCCAAACTCTTTGAATCCTGTATAAAGTTGAACCGCCTCAATCATTCCAGTAAAGATAGCTGTCAAAGTTATAACTCCCCACGATTGAACTCCGATAGTTTCAATATGCTTGATAACTTCACGAACTCGATAGGGCGGAGTAAAGAAAAGTGGAAATAACCTTAAATAAAACATAAAGAATTTTCCAAAAGCTGGTAAGCCTTTAAACATAGAGGTAATCGGCGAACCGATAATTTCAAAAATCCAATTCATAATTTTACTTTTTATTAATTACGGGAGAAAAAAGATTATTTTGTTGAAGAATGTAATCGGCAAAATCGCGGAAAGCACCATCACCTCCTTTTGATTCTGTTATAAAATCTACTCTATTTTTAATATAATCTCTTGAGTCGGCGGGAGTTCCTGAAAATCCTACTAAATCTATAATTGGTAAATCGATAATGTCATCGCCAATATATGCAACCTCATCGGCTTTCAAATTATATATTTTGAGAAAGCTCAAAAACTCTTTTTCTTTATCAGAAACACCTTTGCGATAAAAGTCAAAACCTAGTTCTTGAATTCGTTTATCCACAGATTTTGATTCTCGCCCTGTAATTACCCCTAAGATAAATCCTGTATTTTTTAAGTGCTTAATAATTTGACCATCTTTAACATTAAACTTTTTAAACTCATTTCCATTATTATCATAGTAGATTCCGCCGTCTGTTAAAACACCATCAACATCTATTACGATTGCTTTTATATTTTTTAATTCCATTTAAAAATCATAGCTAATTTAGAGTAAGCTATTTATTAAATTAAATTTATCACAGAAATAACAGCAGTTTGACTTTTTAAAATATATGGAGATTTCAGACCTCGAACATTTGTGAAAATAGCTCTTTCAGATTCTGAAAAGCCACCCTCCGCACCAATTAAAATTGAAACATCTTTTTTATCAATATTTTCAATTTTCTTATCTGAAAAATCAATAGCAACTGTTTCAGGAAATTTTTCTAGAAATTGATTGATGTTGTCGATGAGGTGTAAATTGACAGTGTTAAATCTACCAGATTGCATCGATGAGTTTTGTAGAATTTTATCAAATCTTTGAAAGTCTAATTTAATGTCCTTTTGAGAAAAATCACAATAGATAAAATATATATCTTGAACTCCCAACTCATTTATCATCGGTAAAGTCTTTTCAATGGTTTTAGAATCCACAACACACCAACCCAAAGAGATATTCTTATCAGGTACAAGAAAGTTTTCTTGACTCTTTTTTAAAACTAATTTTGCTTTTCGGCGGTCAATATCTCTTATCTCATATTCATATAATATTTTAGAGTTATTAACATTTCGAATAAAAAGATTTTCTGTGGAACGATGCCGACGAACTTTAAAAATATAATTATAGACTTCACCTTTTAATAATATTTCTTCATCTCCGCCAGATTCACAAAAAAGAAATTGCATCTCAACCTCCCCCTACAAATTGTAGAAACTCAATTTTGTCCCCATTTTTTGGTTGAAAAACTTTCCAATCTTTCTCTTTGACAATTTCCATATTGACCGCAGTCGCCATCACTTTATTTCTAACTTGTAAATTTTCTAGAATCTCTTCAATTGAGATATTTTCTGAAAATTCTCGCATTTCTCCATTAATTTCTAATTTCATAAAAAATCTTTTTGACAAATTTTATCAAAATTCTTATCAACTTAAATTAGTTGATTTTTTCTTACTCTTTTGTTTAGATAGTTTAGAAAAGGCAGAGTCAAAAATCTTTTTTGTTTTTTCATCTAATTCATCAATTTTGACATTTTCAATCTGTTTCAAATGAGCTTTAGAGATTTTATTTAATGCTATCTTTGTAAGTTCGGATAATTCCTGTTCTGCCCGAGCAGATGCTCCTTTGATTCTTTCATCAATTCTCAAAATAAGCGGATCAACTTTGAGAGCCATATCATTTAATCCAATTAATTTTAAACCTGCAATATTTATCACTCGAGAAAGTGCAACATAGCCCTGACCGACTTCAAAAGTTTTGGATAGGTCAATTTCAGCAACATCTAAACTCATACCTTGCGATTTATGAACTGTAATCGCCCAAGCAAGTCGAAGCGGAATTTGGGTCACTTTTGCTAAGACTTTTTTGTTGTCACCCTCGATTGTCCAATCTTCTTCAGAAGCTATGATTTTTCGAGTAGGGGTTTTCACAATAGGAAAATTATCCTCTGCTGTAAATCCGATAACAACTCCAATTGTGCCATTGACATAATTTTTACCTTGATTATTTTTAATAAAAATTACAACTGCACCTTTTTTTAGCTCTAGCTCTTCTACGATTAAAGATGTTTTAAATATTTTCTCAATATGTCGTTTTGTGCCAGTAGCTTTATGTTCAAAAAGATAGGATTTTGACTCAATTTTATCAAGTTCTTTCTGATTAATTCTATCCACATCAATATTATGGGTATATAATTTTGTAGGTTGAAAATCAATATCCAAATCTTTATTATAAACAGAATTCAAAGTTTGATGTGTTTTTTCTGTAATATTTCCACTTCTGATTTCATCTAAAACAGAAATTAATTTGTCGTCATCTTGACGATATTTCTTGTGAAGGTAGCAGGTTCTAAAATCTAGCTCTTTCCAAACTGGAGCTTGCCAAGCAAATTTTCTGTTTGTAATTTTCTTTGAAATTGGAGGCAGTTGAAAAAAATCTCCTGATAAAACAACCTGCACACCACCAAACGGAAGAAATGCCATTTTAAACTCTCGTAGGATTTTATCCATACCCTCAAAAAGTTCAGGCGAGACCATTGAAATTTCATCGATAATTAAAACTGTTAATTTACTAAAACGAGTTCGGAGATGTTTTTTTTCATAAAGAGAAGCAACAAATTCATCATCTATATCTTCGCGAATTCCGATAGCAAAAAATGAGTGAATTGTTTGCCCTCCTAAATGGGAAGCAGCAATACCAGTTGGAGCGACAATTACAGGTTCAACACTATTTTCTGTTAAGTAAGTTGTGAAACTATTCAATAAATAAGTTTTTCCAGTTCCTGCTGCCCCTGTGATAAAGACATTGTGTCCTGATTTTAAAATACTAAGAGCTATCTCTTGTGTCATATTAAATCTTTTTAGATATTTTACCAAAAACATTACATTTCTGTTATTTCAAATCTCCAAGTATAAAAGTGCTATGGACAGGGTAGCCTTTCAAAATTAGGTGAAGAGGAATCTTTTCAAGTTCATTAAACTTATCTTTTAATTGGATAAGAATCATATCGCTATCTTTTCCTACCGCAATATCCCCTGCATTTATACCTAATTGTTTTGCGGGAGTTTTCGTCACAGAATTTAAAAGAGAAAAAGCAAACTGCTCAACATTTTCAAAATTATGTACAAATAAAGCTGTGCGAAGTTCATCAAACAGATTTAAAGAGTAGTTTGAACTCAAACCATCAGTTGAAATATTCCAGTCAATCTTTCTATTATTGAGTTTTTGAATATCCAAAGTTTGACCGCCTAAAAGTCTATTTGAAACTGGGCAGTGAGAAATTGAATGATTATTTGCAATTTGGTCTAATTCACTAGAGTTTGCATAATTGCAATGTGTAAAAATTGTTCTGACCTCATCGAATTGCTCTAAAAATTCTTTTGCTGAAGTAGATTTTTTGGCAACTCCATAGTTTTTCATATAGAAATCGTAGAAATCTCCACTTTCACTATCTAGCCAATCTCTCTCTGCTTGAGATTCCATAAAATGAGCAGACACAAGATAATTATTCTTTTTTGCAATTTCCAACACTTTTTTTATCACAATTTTATGCACTGAAAAAGGGGAGTGAATTGCGATTGCAGGAATCAGTTTTTCATCTCTTAAATTTTCACTTTCTTCTAATCTACCTAAAAAAAGTTGAAATAGAGAATCCACTTGATGAGGTTGTGATGCGATAATCTCATTAAATATAACTTTGCGGATTGAAGAATTTTTCAAAGCTTCAAAATCTAAAGATTGCGAACTTATCGCCCCGATTGTTGTCGTGCCAAATCCTATCATCTCTTTTAAAGTAGATTCAATTTTTTCACTGTTAATATCTTTTGCAAGATTTTGGAAATTATCTACAACTGAATTTAGCCAATTTATGTAAGTTCCATAATTATATTCAGTTTTATGATTGCTAAATTCTAAATGTGTATGAGCATTTATTAATCCCGCCATTAAAAAACTGTTGTCTGGAGTTTTTAATATTTCTGCTTTTGGAAACTCTTCTTTTAAATTCTCAATAGAATCTATTTTTATAATTTTTTTTTCAAAAGCTATTGCAGAATTTTCTAAGATTTTATCTTTACTAAAAATATATGTCGGGGTTAAAATTTTCATTTTGTTCCTATGTTTGAATGTTGATATTTAATTTAATATGTTATTTAGCAGAAGTTGAAATATTTGAAACCCCCAAAAAATTGGGGAGATATTGGGGAAAAATAGAAAACTACTTATATCTATAAGTGATTCTACCTTTGTCTAAACTGTAAGGAGTTAGCTCAACTTTAACTGTATCACCAGGAAGAATTCTAATATAGTTCATTCTCATTTTTCCAGCGATATGACATAAAATAATATGTCCATTTTCAAGTTCTACCCTAAATGTTGCATTTGGGAGAGCCTCGATGATTTTTCCATCAACCTCAATTACATCAGCTTTTGCCATTTTATACCTTTTCTATTTGAAACTTTTATTACGATTTATATTTTGGATAAGATTTCCGCTTTACCATTTATGATTGCCATAGTATGCTCGTGATGACTTCCGTTGAAACCATCTTTTGAAACAACCGACCATTTATCAGATAAAATATCTGAATTCATATCGTTTAGGCAGACCATCGGTTCAATACAAAAAACCATACCATTTTTTATTTTTGGACCACTTTTCGGAGAGCCTTTCTCCAAATAGTTTAAAATCTCGGGTTCTTCGTGAGGCTTTCGCCCAATTCCGTGTCCGCAGAAATTCGCTAACGGAACAAATCCTCTTGCACGGATAAACTTTTCGATTGCAAAACTCAACTCTTTAAATCTCATTCCATCTTTTATAATGGAAACAGCATAATCCAAAGTATCTTTTGAACAATTCATCAAATCTTGATTTGCTTGAGAAACTTCACCAATTCCAATAGTTATAGCTGAATCGCCAAACCACCCGTTTAATTCAGTTCCAATATCAAAACCAACAATATCGCCATTTTTAAGTTTATAATCTGTGGGGATTCCGTGAATTACAACCTCATTTACAGAAGTGCAAACTGAAGATGGAAAATCATAAAGACCTTTAAAAGAGGGTCTAGCCCCTTTTGAGCGAATATAGGCTTCCGCCATTTCGTCCAACTCTTTTAAGCTAATTCCCTCTTTTGCATTAACTTTAAGAAGTTCTAAAGTCTCTGCTACAATTTTATTGGCCTCTCTAAGTGCCTCAATTTCTCGAGGCTTTCTTAAAGGGATAGCCATTATTTAAAGTCCAACCGCACTAATTGTCTCATATTTACTCATATAAATTTGGGCTTCAATTTTTCTCATTGTGTCTAAAGCAACTTGAACCGCAATTAAAACTGCTGTTCCGCCGAAGAAAAATGGAACTCCAATACCTTTAACTAAAAGCCAAGGAAGAGTAGCAACAAGCCCAAGATAGATAGCACCTGTAACAGTTAATCTACTAGCAACTTCATTTAAAAATTCTTTGGTATGTTCCCCTGGACGAATCCCTGGAATAAATCCACCTTGTCTTTTTAAATTATCTGAAATATCTTTTGCACTGAAAGTAATTGAAGCATAAAAGAATGCGAAAAATACAACAAAAACAAAAGTTAAGAAGTGATAGAGATAGCCGTTAGGACTAAGCCAATCAGCAACTGACATCATTATAGGATTGGTTGAAGATTGTAAAACAGTCAGAGGAAACATCAAAATCGCAGAAGCAAAAATAACAGGAATAACCCCACTTAAATTTACTTTTACTGGAATGTAGTTCATAACTCTTTTATCACGATTTTGCATCATAACTTTTTTTGCATAAGTTACAGGAACTCGTCTTTCGCCAAGCTCAACAAAAATAATCGCCCAAACAGTTCCTAGGATAATTACAGTAATAGCAACGACAGATAGGAATGACATCGCACCCGTATTTACTAAAGTTACAGTTTCACCTATTGCCGATGGAATCGCAGATACAATACCCGCAAAGATAATTAGACTTATACCGTTTCCGATACCTCTTTGAGTAATTCTTTCTCCAATCCACATTAAAAGCATAGTTCCCGTAAGCATTGAAGCTGCTGAAACTAATACAAAAGTATCAGTATCAATCATAATTGCACTTTTACCACCTTGCCCTGTAAGACTTTGCAGACCAACAGAAACACCGATTGCTTGAATAATTGTAATGAAAACAGTGGCATAACGAATAATTTGCATATATTTTGTCATACCGTCTCGCTCTTTTTTCATCTGCCCGATAGCAGGGAAAGTTGCAGCAAGAAGTTCCATAATAATTGAAGCTGTGATATAAGGCATAATACCGAGAGAAATAATGCTTAGTCGTTCAACGGCATTACCGCTGAACATATTGAAAAGACCCAATGCATTTGAAGCATTGTCATCAAAGAAGGATTTTACAACATCTATATCAACACCAGGAACTGGCACATAAGCCAGTAACCTGTATAGAAGTAAAAAACCTAATGTAATGAGAATTTTACTTACTAATGTTTTATTCATAAGAATTATTTACTATTAGTATATGTAACTTTTGTATCTTTTATTTTTGATGCTAAAGCTTTCGCTCCAGAACCAATAAGTTTGATAGCGGTAACATTCTTGTTTAGGTTATAAACAGATTTGATAGATTCAATAGAAATTTCTTCAAGTGAAGCAATTTTTGAATACGAATCAACATTAATTGAGAAAGGCTTAACAACTCTTGAAGTAAAACCAACTTTAGGTAATCTTCTCGCTAATGGTTGCTGACCACCTTCAAAATTTCTTTTTCGTTTGTAACCTGCTCGAGATTTTTGTCCCTTGTTTCCACGAGTGGCGGTTTTACCCATTCCACTCCCTTGACCTCGACCAACAATTTTTCTATTTTTGGTAGAACCTTTTGCTGGTTGTAAGTTATATAGAGCCATTATCTAACCTTTTAATCTGCTAAGTGCTTCAATAGTAGCACGAACAACAGTTGCTGGATTATTAGAACCAAGAGATTTAGTAAGAATATCTTTTACACCTACAAGTTCAAGAACAGGACGAAGAGCACCACCGGCGATAATCCCTGTACCTTTACTTGCTGGTTTTAAAAGAACTCGACTAGCATTATACTTGTGCTCAATATCGTGAGCAATTGTAGAACCCTTGATTTTTACAGTAACAATATCTTTAAATGCATTATCAACTGCTTTTCTAATAGACTCAGGAACTTCTTTCGCTTTTCCGAATCCGTAGCCAACTCTACCGTTTTTATCACCAACAACTACAAGAGCAGTAAAACGGAATCTTCGACCACCTTTTACAACTTTTGTAACTCTACCGATATTAACGATACTTTCTTCAAAATCTTCTCGATTTATCTTTTCCATCATTACCCTTAAAACTTAATGCCAGAAGCTCTTAAAGAGTCTGCAAAACTAGCTACAACTCCGTGGAACTCATAACCGTTTCTATCAAAAACAATGTTTTCGATTTTCGCTTCTTTTAGCTTTTCAGCAAAAGCTTCTGCAAGTTTCTTTGCACTTTCACTATTAGCTGAAAGTTTAAGAGTTTTTCCGTTAAGACCTACCAAAGTATTTCCAGCTACATCATCAATAGCTTGAGCACTTAAATATTTGTTTGAACGGAAAATAGAAACTCTTGGAAGAGAAGTTGTTCCACTAATCTTCGCTCGAATTCTCTTTTTTCTCTTAACTCTTAAAGCCTTCTTTTTTTCTAAAACTTTATTATTCATCTATCAATTACCCCTATTTCTTAGCTGTCTTACCAGCTTTTCTGATAATTCGTTCTTCAAGATATTTAACACCTTTTCCTTTGTATGGTTCAGGTGGTCTAAATGACCGAATATCAGCAGAAACTTGCCCAACTTGTTGGTTATCTGCACCATTAACGGTTACAAGATTTTTTTCAACAGAAATTGAAATTCCTTCAGGAATTGGGAAGTTGATTGGGTGAGAAAAACCAAGTTGAAGTTCTAAAGTTTTTCCTTTAACAGCTGCTCTATAACCAACACCGTTAATTTCAAGTTTCTTTTCGAAACCTTTAACTAAACCGATAATTATATTATTAGCTAATGCTCTGTAAGTTCCCCAAAAAGCTCGATGCTCTTTAGCATCGCTTAAAGTTGAAAATACAAGTTGATTATCTTTAATTTCAAAAGCAACATTACCTTGAGTATCAAGTGTTCTGTTTAATTTACCTTTAGAAAAAGTAATAACAGAACCATCAACGGAAGTCGTTACACCCGCAGGGATAGTAACAGGTTGTTTTCCAATTCTTGACATTCTATTTGCCTCCTACCAGATTGAGCAAAGGATTTCACCGCCTAAACCAAGTTTGTGTGCTTGATTGTTGTCGATAACTCCCTTTGAAGTTGAAACAATAATAGTTCCATAACCATTTTTAAAAGCTTTAATCTCTGATGTAGGCTTATAAACTCTTCGTCCTGGTTTTGAAACTCTTTTTAACTCGCTAATTACAGTGTATCCTCTGTCGTCATATTTTAGAACAACATTGATAAACTTTTTGTTACCATCTTCAACAATACTGTAATTCTCAATGTAGCCTTTTTCTTGAAAAATCTTAACAATAGATTCAACTGTTTTAGAAAAAATCAGTTGAGTATTCTCAAGTCTTCTAGTGGCTGCATTACGAATTCTAGTTAGTGAATCTGAAATGACGTCATTTACCATCTATTTCTTATCCTCATCTATTTTATAATTTAAAAAGTCCCTGAAAGCAGGGACGGAAATATCTACCAGCTTGATTTTCTAACACCTGGGATTAAACCCTCGTTAGACATTTTTCTGAAGCAGATACGACAGATACCAAAGTCTCTCATTACAGAGTGAGGTCTTCCGCATATTTTACATCTTGTATAAGCTCGACTAGAAAATTTTGGTTTTCTGTTAGCTTTTGCAATCATAGACTTTTTAGCCATTATTTCTCGCCTTTGTAAAAGGTAGTCCTACTTTTTCAAGAAGAGCAAGAGCTTCTTTATCGCTTTGAGTAGTTGTAACAACTGTGATATTCATACCGTGAATTTGCATAATATCATCATAAGCAAGTTCTGGAAAAATAAGTTGTTCAGTTAAACCGAAGTTATAGTTTCCTCTTCCGTCAAAGCCGTTTCTTGGAATTCCTCTAAAATCTTTTACTCGTGGAAGTGAAACATTAACCAATTTATCTAAAAATTGATACATATTTTCGCCTCGTAAAGTAACTTTAACACCAGTCGGCATACCCTCTCTAACTTTAAAACCTGCAACAGATTTTTTAGTATAGATAATTAGGGCTTTTTGACCAGCAATTTTAGAGATAGTTTCAGCAACATTGTCAAGAAGTTTCTTGTCTTTCATTGCAAAACCAGTTCCAACAGAAATAACAACCTTTTCAACAGCAGGAATTAGCATCGCATTAGCAATTTCTAATTCTGATTTTAATTCAGGTTTAATCTCTTTATTATATCTAATTTTTAGTCTTGAAGCCATTTTCTACTCCTCAACTTTTTTAACATTAGAAATATCAATAGGCATTTCAATCATATTAAAACCGCCCTCTTGATTTTTATCAGATGGTTTAACAGCTTTTTTAGCTAGTTTTACACCCTCAACAATTAGTTGTCTTTTCTTCGGTATAGCTGTAATAACTTTAGCAACTTTACCTTTATCATCTCCAGCAATAATTTTTACAGTATCGCCTTTTTTGATTTTAAGCTTATTTTTTGCCATTATTATAGAACCTCCGGAGCAAGAGAAACAATTTTCATAAAGTTAGCATATCGAACTTCACGACCAACAGGTCCAAAGATACGAGTTCCGATAGGCTCTCTTTTTGCATCAAGAATAACTGCTGCATTGTCGTCGAATCTGATTAAAGAACCATTTTCTCTTTGAACTTCTTTGTGAGTTCTAACAACAACAGCCTTTACGACTTGACCTTTCTTAACTTTTCCATTTGGAATAGCTTTCTTAACTGAAGCAACAATAACATCACCAAGTGAAGCATATCGTCTTTTACTTCCGCCAAGAACCTTAATACACATAATCTCTTTAGCACCACTGTTATCAGCGACATTTAGTCTTGTAAAAGCTTGTACCATTCCTACTCGCCTTTGCTAATTACAGTTTTTAAACGAAAGTGTTTTCTTTTAGAATATGGTCGGCACTCAATAGCTACAACAGCATCATCAACTGCTAACTCATTATTCTCATCGTGAATAACATAGTTTTTAGTTTTTTTGATAATTTTGTGGTATCTTGGGTGTAAAACCTTTCTTTCTACTATAATAGTAGCACTCTTGTCTCCAGCTATTTGAACTACTGTTCCCTGAATTTCTCTTTTATGATTATTCACTAAGCTTCCTTACTTAAAGCTGATAAAGCCGTATTTATTCTAGCAATATCTTTACGAACTACTCTAAGTTCCGCAGTGTTCTGAATTTGAGACATCTGCTTCTTAATTCTTAGGCTGAATAGTTCCAACTTTTTCTCTTTCAGAAGAGTTTCTAAATCTGAAATAGATTTATCTTTCAAATCAATATATTTCATTACTCATCTCCTGAGTTACAATTTTTGTTTTAAATGGCAATTTTCTCATACCTAGAATTAAAGCTTCTCTTGCAGTTTGCTCGTCAATTCCAGCAATCTCAAAGATAACTCGACCTGGTTTAATATTCATTACCCATTTATCGATAGCACCCTTACCTTTACCCATTCTTGTTTCAAGTGGTTTAGCAGTTAGAGGTTTATCTGGAAAAACACGAATCCAAACTTTCGCTTGTCTTTTAACATGTCTTGTCATAGCAATTCTTGCCGCTTCGATTTGACGAGAGTCAATTCTACCAGCTTCCGTTGCTTTAAATCCGATATTACCGAAATGGAGTTGGTTTCCCTTTTGAGCTTTACCTCTATTTCTCCCTTTCATATACTTTCGGAATTTCATTCTTTTAGGCATCAACATAATTATCTACCTCGTCTTTTAGAAGGTTTTCTTTTTCTTCCATTAGATTCAGAAGTTTCTGTTTCAGCAGGAACACCTTTTGTTAAAACTTCACCTTTAAAGAACCAGACTTTTACACCAATAATTCCATAAGTTGTGTGAGCTTCAGCAAAACCGTAATCAATTTTAGCTCTTAAAGTATGTAAAGGAACTCGTCCCTCAATATACCATTCAGTTCTAGCCATTTCAGCACCGCCTAAACGACCTGCAACCGCTACTTTGATTCCTTTAACTCCAGCTTTTTGACCAGCTTGAATCATTTTCTTCATAGCTCTTCTGAATGCGATTCTTCTCTCAAGTTGAGTTGCTACATTTTCAGCTGCAAGTTGTGCAGATGCTTGTGGTCGCTTCTCTTCTTTAATATTGATAGAAATCTCTTTTTTCAAAAGCTTTTTGATAGAAAGTTTCAGTTTCTCAATGTCAGCACCCTTTTTACCAATAATGATACCAGGTCTTGCTGCTACTAAAGTAACTCTTAATTTCTTTGCAGTTCGTTCAATAATAATACTACTGATTCCAGCATAATATAATTGTTTTTTCAAAAATTTTCTGATTTTATGGTCTTCTGCCACAAATTCTGAAGATTTCTTACGAGTTGGGAACCATCGTGAATCCCAGTTTCTATTTATCCCTAGTCTAAGACCAATTGGATTAACTTTTTGACCCATTAATTGTCCCCTGCACTTTTAACTTCAACGAAAACATGAGATGTAGGTTTTCTGATACCAGAAGCACTACCTCTAGCTCGAGGTTTAAATCTTTTTAAAACTGGACCTCTATCAATTCTACAAGAAGAGATGATTAAATCTTCAGCATCAATTTCACTATTTGCAACAGCAGAAGTGATAACTTTAGCGATGATTCCCGCAGCTTTATTTGGAGTAAATTCTAAAGAAGCTAATGCTTTTTCAGCATTCATTCCTTGAACCTCTTTCGCAATAAGTCTTGCTTTAATTGGAGAAAGACGAATAAATTTTAATGTTGCAGTTGCCATCTATTTACCTATCTTCTTCTGAACTGAACCTTTATGACCTTTAAAAGTTCGAGTTGGAGCGAATTCACCTAGCTTATAGCCAACATGATTTTCTGTAACATAAACAGGCACAAATTTTCTGCCGTCATGAACATTAAGTGTTAAACCAATCATATCAGGGAAAACAGTACTTCTTCTTGACCAAGTTTTAATTGGTTTTCGACTATTTTCTTCTTTTGCTTTAAGAACCTTTTTTAATAGATGGTCATCTATAAAAGGACCTTTTTTTACTGAACGAGCCATTAATTACCTTTCTTCGATTTTCTTCTTGAGATAATTAGCTTATCACTCGCTTTTTTCTTTCGAGTTTTAGCACCTTTAGTTGGGAAGCCCCACGGAGTAACAGGATTTCTACCAGAGTTAGTTTTACCTTCACCACCACCATGAGGGTGATCGATTGGGTTCATTGCTGACCCTCTAGTTTGAGGTCTAATTCCTCTGTGTCTGTTAATTCCAGCTTTACCGATAACGATATTTCCGTACTCTTCGTTTCCAACAGTTCCGATAGTTGCTACACATTCGCCTAGCACTTTTCTCATCTCTGAACTTGGAAGTCTTAAAGTTACATATTTATCTTCTCTACCCATAATTTGAGCAGAACCACCAGCACTTCTTACAAACTGACCACCTTTACCAGGTTTTAACTCAACATTATGAATCATAGTTCCCACAGGAATATTTTTCATTTTCATTGTGTTACCAGGTTTAATATCTAAACCTTTTTCTGATGATTGAATAATGTCGCCAACATTCAAACCAGATGGTTGTAAAATATATCTTTTCTCACCATCAACATAATTGATAAGTGCGATTCGACAATTTCTGTATGGGTCATATTCGATTGTAGCAACTTTTCCAGCAATATCAAATTTATTTCTTTTGAAATCAATAATTCGATAAAGTTTTTTAGCTCCCGCTTCTCTATGACGAGATGTAATTCGACCTCTATTATTTCTACCAGCTTTTGCAGAGATTCTTTTTAAAAGACCTCTAACAGTTGGTTTGCTTGTAATATCGCTTGAATCAACATTAGTTATATATCTTCTACTCGGTGTAGTAGGTTTATAAGTTTTTATTGCCATCTTATACCTCTAGCCCTTTAATTGTAGCACCTTCAGGTAACCAAACATAGAATTTTTTGAAATCTACTTGCTTACCCTCTCTACCTTTAAATTTCTTTCTTTTACCCTCTTGACCAAGAGAATTAACTTTCAAAGGAGTGATGTCAAAATAATTTTTGAAAATCTCTTTTAAGCTAGTTTTAGAAACTCTTGTAGAAGTTCTAACTGTAACTACACCATTCTCTTGAAGTTTAAAAGTCTTATCTGTATAAAGGATAGCTTTAATATCTGTAATATCTGCTGCCATTCTTAACTCTCTTTCGTAAGATTTTCCCAAACAGTTCTATCAATAACAACTGCTTGATATCTGTTTGCGGTAAAAGCATTTAAAGCATTACCTTCAGCTAACTGACATTTAGGAATATTTCTGAATGCACGGAATGTGTTTTCTGAAATAGAATCACTAAACATATAAACACTTTTTGTCTCTAAATTAGAAAACAATTTATTAGCATCTTTAGTTCTACCTGAATCAACTTTGATTGAATCAACAACAAAAATTTTGCCGTTGTCAGCTAATTCATTAATAGCAAATTTAAGAGCTAAAACTTTCTGTTTTTTATTTACTTTTTGAGAATAATTTCTTTTAGTTGGACCAAAAGCAACACCCCCACCAACAAAAATAGGACTTCTTTTTGAACCAGCTCTTGCTCGACCGCCACCTTTTTGAGCCCAAGGTTTTTTACCACCTCCGCTCACTTGAGTTCGAGTTTTTACAGAAGCAGTATTTGCTCTCATAGCCGCTTGGTAAGACTTTACATAAAGGTAAAGGTTGTGCGAATTGATATTTTTGAAAGATTCTGGAACTTCTAAAGTTTCAGATGTTTTCTCAAAATTCTCATTTAAAATAACAACAGCCATTATTTAACCACCTTTAATCTACCAATTTTTCCATTAGCTCCAGATACAGAACCTTTAACAACAATAATCATCTGCTCTTTATCAAATGACACAATGTCATTTTTCACAGAATTTTTAGTGTTACCATATTGTCCAGGCATCTTTTTACCTTTTTGAACTCTACCTGGGAATTCAGCATTACCGATTGAACCAGTAGTTCTACCCATTCTGTGACCGTGAGATCCTCTACCACCAGCAAAACCGTATCTTTTTACAACTCCAGTAAAACCTCGACCTTTAGTGTTAAATGAACTTTGAACTACTTTCGCAGATTCAAGAGGAGATACATCTAAATCACCAGCTTCACTATTATTTACTTTTGAGAGAGTTGTAAATCTGTTGAATGTTTCTGATAAATCGAATTTCTTTTGTTGTCCTTGAATAGCTTTGTTATTTTTTTTACCATAACTATAAGATACAACAGCTGAACCGTTTTCATTTAATTCACAAATTTTAGCTTCAATAACTTTGAGAAGAGTAACGGGAACACTTGGAACACCCACAGTTCTACTCATACCAATTTTTTCTACAATATATTCCATCATAATAAAACCCTACTTATCCATAGACCGAACTTCAACATCCACTTCTGGTGCTAAGTCAAGCTTCATAAGAGAATCAACTGTATCTGGTGTTGCAGATAAAATATCAATCATTCTTGCGTGTGTTCGAACTTCGAACTGTTCTCTAGCATCTTTATTTACATGCGGAGATTTGAGAACTGTGTATTTTCTAATTTTTGTTGGGAGTGGAATTGGACCTTTAATCTTGGCTCCAGTTCTTTTAACTGCCTCAACAATTGAAGCTACGGATCGGTCTAAAACACGATGGTCGTAAGCTTTCAGTTTTAATCTAATTCTTTCCATTAAATAAAACTACCTTTATAAAGAACTCGTTGGTCTCTGTTTTGACACATACCCAACACTTAAATTTGACGAAATTATAGGCGAAAACCCCCATAGAATCAATGTTTTAGCAAAAAAAAATAGGTCATTATATCCTTATTAAAAGGAAAAATCATAGGGGTACTTTGACAAAATTCGACAGCTATCGAATTTTAACTATGTTGTTTTTGCAATATACAAATCAATATATAATCTAATATTATACATTACATAAAACACATCTAATTATTTAGGCATTTTAAAGTTTTTCACCTCAAAAACACCGTCTGAATTAAAAGAAAGTAGATATAAAACATCAGATTTAACAGAATTACCCAAAAGATATTTTAGACCTAAATTAGCTTGAAAAGATGCGACCTGCATTACAATCGGAGTTGAAACCCCTTTCGGTTTAATATTTGAAGTTTGAAAAGTCTGAAACTGACTTTTATTAAACAGACAAACTTGTCCATAAAACGATTCTACCGAACCATAAACCCACGAAATACTTTTCTTTTTTGCAAAAATATCTATTGAATTTCTAGTTTCTAAATTATCTGTCGCATCAAAAATCAAATCAAAATTCAGGTTCTCTTTTTCTATAAACTGCTCAAAGCTCTCAATAAAAGTTTCAACTTTAGTAAAATCAGAGCGGTTTTCAATTACATTTTTTACAACTTCCGCTTTATATTTTCCCTCGTCGGCTAAGGTGAAAGCAATTTGCCGATGAATATTGTGAATTGCCACCTCATCAAAATCAACTAAGGTAATTTTGCCAATTCCTATCGAGCCCAAAGCAAAAGCTAAAGAGCTACCCAATCCACCAGCTCCAACAATTAAAATAGATTTTTCAGATAATAATTTCTGTTTTTCTAAACCCCAAAGTTCAATTTGTCTTTTAAAATAAGTTTCCAAAGTTTCTCCATTTTTTAAATTCCCTATTTTATCTTAAATTTCTATGTTAGAATTTCTAAAAAAGGCTTTAAAAATGGATTTTGTCTCAATTATTATGGGAAGTAAATCTGATTATGCGGTAATGAAAATCGCATCAGAAACTCTTGAAAAATTTAATGTTAAATATGAACTTATTATCTCTTCTGCTCACAGAAGTCCAGAACGAACAAAATCATATATTCAAGAAGCAGAAAAAAAGGGAGCTAAAGTATTTATTGCTGCGGCAGGAATGGCTGCACATCTTGCTGGGGCAGTCGCTGCTACAACTACTAAACCTGTTATCGGTGTTCCAATGGATGCTAGTTCTTTACAAGGAAATGATGCCCTACTTTCAACAGTCCAAATGCCAGGTGGAATGCCTGTTGCTACGGTTGCGATTGGTAAAGCGGGTGCAAAAAATAGTGCTTATTTATCTATGCAAATTCTAGCTCTTTCAGATAAGGAGTTAGCAGAAAAATTAAAAGAGGACAGAGTTCTTCAAGGTAAAAAGGTTGAAAGTGATTCTCAAGAAATTGAAGTCATTCTATAAATAGTAGAATTAGCAAAAAGAGAACAAATGAATATTGATAAATTTTTAGAATTCGCTTTAGCTGAAGATATTGGGCGGGGCGACCTTTTTTCAAAAGTGCAAAGTTCAGTTTCTGCGAAAGGCTTTATTTTAGCCAAAAGTAATGGAGTTTTGGCAGGTCAGAAATATGCAAACCGTTTAGCTGAATTACAAGATTTTTCTATTGAGTGGAAATTTCAAGATGGAGATAGATTTCAGAAAGGGGATATTTTACTCAAAATTAGCGGAAGTTCTCATATTTTGATGCAAAGTGAAAGAGTCCTTTTGAATATAATTTTGCATACCTCATCGATTGCAACTTTAACTAGAAAATATGTTGAGAAAGTTGAAAACTTCAATACCAAAATTTTGGATACTCGAAAAACTAGACCTCTTTTACGAGATTTAGAAAAATATGCAACTCAAGTAGGTGGGGCGATAAATCATAGAATGGGGCTTGATGATTCTTTGATGTTGAAAGATACCCATCTCAAAACTCTAACCGATTTAGATTCTTTTCTGAAAAATGCTAGAAAAAAAATTCCTTTCACTGCAAAAATTGAAGTTGAAGCTGAAACTGTTGAATTTGCTAAAAAAGTAATTTTAAAAGATGTTGATATTGTGATGTGCGACAATATGAAACCCGATGAGGTTTTAGAAGTTGTGAAATTTCGGAACTCTCAAAATAGTAGAGTTCTTCTTGAAGCAAGTGGAAATATGAATTTAAACACTGTTTTAGATTATGCTAAAACTGGAGTCGATGCAATTAGTGTCGGTTCAATTATCCATCAAGCAAACTGGATAGATTTATCTATGAAAATTCAGTAATTTTTTGGTAAAATGTCAGTAAATAAAACCTTGCTCTTAAAACAGGGCTTTTAAATCCAAAAGGGGCATCAAGATATATGAAACATTACGAACAAGTTTTCATTCTTAAACCTACACTTACAAAAGAAGAAAGTGCTGGTGCAATCGAGACAATTCAAGAAACTATCAAAAAAAATGGTGGTGAAATCCTACTTTTCCAAGATGTTGGAATCAAAAAATTAGCTTACCAAGTGCAAAAAAACCTTCGTGGTTATTATGGTGTTTTATATTTTAAAATTCAACCATCTGCAATTTCAGAGCTTGAAAGAGTTTTAAAAATTAATGAAGATGTTATTAAATATCTTACTATTAAATATGACACTCAAAAAGAGGTAAAAGCTTTTGGTGATTTAATGACTAAAGCTTCTCGAAAAAAAGAGGGTTATACTCCAAAAACTGAAACTGCTAAAACTGAAGCTGTAAAAACAGAAACTGTTTCTGCTGAAACTCCAGTTGTTGAAAAAACTACTGAAGCTTAGTTCTAAAAATTAAAAAAAGAGAGAGCAATGAATAGAGTAATATTATTAGGGAACTTGACTAGAGATGTTGAATTAAAACCACTTCAGTCTGGTATGATGGTTGGTAAAACAGGTATCGCAACTAACAGAAAAAAGAAAAATCCGCAAACAGGAAAATATGACATCAACGAAGTTATGTTTATGGATTTAACTATTTGGGGTAAAACTGCTGAAATGGTTCAGCAATACTTTAAAAGAGGCTCTAAAATATTAGTTGAGGGCTTTCTCACTTTTGACCAATGGACTGACCAGCAGGGAAATAAGAGAAGCAAACATTCTGTTACTGTTGAAAATGTTGAGTTTGTAGAAAGTAAAGGTGCTGGGAATCAATCGTCTCAACAACCAAACCAAAATGGTGGCTACAATAATAATTACAATAACGGTAATAATAATTATGGTAACCAACAAAATAATGGAAACTTTCAACAACCTCAAAATAATTATCAACAACAAAATAATGGTAATTATCAGCAACCTCAACAACCTCCTGTTCAGCCTCAAACTCAACAAATGCAACCACCAGCTCCACAACCAAAAGAGGAACAAATTCCTGTTTTAGATGTAAATGAAGACCAAATACCGTTTTAGAAATTTAGGATAAATAATGGCAGAAAAAAGAAAATTTAAAAAAAGATATTGTAAATATTGTGAAGCAAAAATTGACTTCATCGATTACAAAGATACTGAATCTTACAAATACTCACTTTCAGAGAGATATAAAATTATGCCTCGACGATTAACTGGTAACTGTAAAAGACACCAAGATTTAGTTACTGATTCAATTAAAAAAGCTCGACAAATCGCTTTAATCCCTTATGTTGTGGATAGAAAAGGAATTACTCCAGCTCCTTCTTACGATTCACACTATTAGAATCTCAAACTAGAGATTTTGTTTCGGCTGAAAAGTCGGAACTTTCCAAAATAAACTCTTCTCAAAAAAGGTATTTTATGAATCCTACAAAAGAACAACTTTCTATTTTAGAATCTGCTCAAAATATGCAAAACGGCGATGTGTTACTTGTAAATGCTTTGGCGGGTTGTGCTAAAACTACAACTTTAAAAATGATTACCGAAAATAACCCAAACTCAAAATTTCTATATTTAGCTTTTAATCGCTCTGTTGTTGAAGAAGCAAAAGCTACATTTCCTACAAACACTGCTGTTTTAACAATTAGCGGATTTGCAAGACGGTATGTAAATAGTAATAATGAGCCGAATGGAAATATTTTTGATTTTATTTCAGAAGCATTAAATATTACAAATTGGCAAAAGTGGGATATAAAATATTTATACGAAGAGATTTGTAAATTAGATATTTCTATGTCGCAGATTGTATCTAAAAAAAAGATTTTATTAGATAAATATTTGCAAGAATTGGAAAATACGGATATTCCAAATCCTAATTATTTTGTAAAAGATAGAGCAAAGCAAATCCCTCTGATTCCAAAACTTCACGAGTATATTATTCAACACCCAACTAAAACAATGTTCCAAAGTTATGAAAAAGAGTTCATCGATAGATATGTTGAGAATCCAAATAATTTTCCAATTTACACAGATTATATTGTGATTGATGAGGCTCAAGATGTTTCTAAACTTTTTGCTGCATTTATTTTTTCTGTGATTGATTCTGGTAGATTCAAAGTGATTTTAGTAGGAGATGATAATCAGAAAATTTACGGTTGGCGAGGTGCTATCGACCTTTTTCGAGTTATCGGCGATGTTTTCAATCCTATAAAATTAAGTCTAACAAATAGTTTTAGATTCCAGAAACACTCTGATATAGAATTTCAAACAAATAGAATTTTAAAATTAAGACAAAATAAAATTCAGGGGGCTTCTCTTGATGAGGTTGGAAATCAGAAAGTAGCCTATCTTTCTCGCACAAATTTATCTCTATTTTCATTGGCACTAAAATTATCCAAGCAAAACAAGGACTTTTATTTTGATAGTAAAAACTTTCAAGATATAGAAAAAGAGGTAGAGTATTTCTATGAACTTTTTCTACACACAACTCAATTATTTCATACTTTAAGAAATGCAAGTATTAATACACTAAAACATCTAGCTAAAACAAAAGAGTCTAAAAAGATATTATCCAAATATGAAGCTTCCTCTTTAATTCAAAAAGATGGAGAATGGATTATTTTATTTAAAGATTTTCAAGATTATATTATAGAGTTCAAAGTTGCAAATTATCTCTATCCTCAATTTAAGAAATTTAAAAGTTTTAAATCCTTTCTACAAATTGTAAATTTTGCTAAAAGTCGCAGAAATGGAAATTTACTACAATCTTTAAAAACTACAATGTTTATTCATTCAAATAAAGACCAAATTGGAGTAAATCCAGTTAAAGCTTTCTTTCAGATGTTACATTCTCATTCTGATAATAAATCAAATACGGCTCTTTCAACTTTTCATAAAGCTAAAGGTTTGGAGTTTTCAAATGTTGAAATTATCGG
>Ga0256827_10000607_pt1 | contig 22513 bp, 21 predicted proteins | sample CV84metaG_FD_185977 | JGI IMG/M metagenome (GOLD analysis project Ga0256827, IMG submission 185977) | Hydrothermal vent microbial communities from East Pacific Rise, Pacific Ocean - CV84 | ecosystem: Environmental > Aquatic > Marine > Hydrothermal vents | place: Pacific Ocean: East Pacific Rise... | reverse complement strand
GAGATTATTGATGGTTTTGGTACTGAGTACTCTGGTATGAGATGGGGACTTTTCTTCATTGGTGAGTATGCAAATATGTTCTTTATCTCTTTTATTATTCCACTTCTTTTCTTAGGTGGTTATGGTGATGGAAGTGTACTAGGCGCATTTGCACTACTTGGAAAAATGTCATTCTTCTTCTTTTTCTTTTTATGGACAAGAGCTGCATGGCCAGATGTTAGACCAGATCAACTTATGTGGTTGTGTTGGAAAGTTCTAATGCCAATAGCTGTACTAAATATCTTAATTACTGCAATAGTAATGATGTAAGGGGTGATGATGAAAAATAATGAACAATTCAATAATCGAAATGTAGGTACTGATTATTTCATGGTTGATATTGAAGATTATCCAACTACGGGTTGGGGTAAATTTAAACGAGTAGTTAAAAGATCTCTAAGAGGCGAACTTTTTGTTGGTCTTTGGGTAGTTCTTCGTGAGATGTTTAAGTTTGATATACATACAATCTCTTACCCTGAAGAAAAAATGCCAATTGGTCCAAGATATCGTGCAGTTCACGAGATGAAAAGACTTTGGGAATCAGATACTGAGAGATGTATTGGTTGTGGTCTTTGTGAAAAGATTTGTATATCTAATTGTATTAAAATGGATACTAAAATAGATGAAAACTCTCGTAAAGAGGTGAGTGAATACACAATTAACTTAGGTCGTTGTATCTTTTGTGGTTATTGTGCTGAAGTTTGCCCAGAGTTAGCAATTACACATGGTGGTGAGTATGAAAATGCATCTGATCAAAGAGAGCATTTTGTTGATTATGAATCAATGCTTACTCCGCTTGATACAATGTTAAATGGAACTCAAAAAGAGTTTGAAGGTTTTGGTTCTATAACACCAAACGAAGATGCGCGTATGAAAAAAACGCCTCTATCTTATTAAGGAGATTGGATTATGTTTGAAGCAGTTGCATTTTATCTATTTGCATTTTTAACTATATCTATGTTTTGGATTACGGTAACAACATCTCAAGCACTATATGCTCTAACAGCATTAGCTGCCGGGATGATTTTTATATCAGCATTTTTCTTTATCTTAGGTGCTGATTTCTTAGGTGCGATACAAATCGTTGTTTATTCTGGTGCTGTAATGGCTCTTTACTCTTTTGGTATGATGTTTTTTGATACTACTAGAGATGTTAAAGAGAAGCAAGGAAATAAAGCTATTATTTTAGGTCTTTCTGTATTGGCAGCTATCTTAATTGTTGCAATCGTTGCTGGACCAATTGTAAGTGATAATATTCAAGCTCTTTATCCTGTAATAGAGGGTGCTGGAAATACTCAACAAGTTGGTTTAGTTTTATTTACTAAATATTTAGTTCCTTTTGAAGTTGCAGCAGTTATGTTACTTGTTGCAATGGTAGCTGGAATTGTACTAGCTGGTAAGAAAATGGATTTATCATTAACTCTTATGGACGAAGAAGAGATTCAGTCAATGGATAATCAAGACAAAAAGGTGCTTTCATGATGGAAATTGGATTAAACCACTACTTGGTATTATCAACTATCCTTTTTGCAATTGGTTTAGTTGGTGTAATGAGAAGAAAGAATCTTCTTATGTTGTTTTTCGCAACTGAAATTTTATTAAATTCTGTAAATATTTCTTTCGCTGCGATTTCACACTTTTATGGTGACTTAACTGGACAGATGTTTGTATTTTTTGTAATTGCAATCGCTGCAAGTGAAGTTGCTGTTGGTCTTGGTTTACTTGTTGTTTGGCATAAAAAACACAACAATATTGACTTAGATACTATGACAAGTATGAGAGGATAAGCTATGGAATTATTTTTATACACAGCACTATTTTCACCATTAGTTGGTTCTATGTTCGCCGCACTATTTGCTGGATCGCCAAAAACTAAGTTAGCTGGAATTATTCCAAGTATCTTACTTGGTGTATCGTTGACAAGTAGTTTGGTACTTTTAAAGCATGTTCTAACTGCAGGTACGCCTATACATGTAGAGCTTATGACTTGGATGGCTACTGGTGATTTATATATTCCTTTTGGATTTGTAGTTGATCAAGTAAGTGTTACTATGATGATGGTTGTTACTTTAGTTTCAACTGTTGTTCATGTTTATGCAATTGGTTATATGGATCATGATAAATCATTTAATAGATTTTTTGCATGGTTATCAGCTTTTGTTTTCTCAATGCTTATTTTAGTAATGAGTGATAACTTTGCTGGTCTTTTCATTGGTTGGGAAGGTGTTGGTTTATGTTCATGGGGTCTAATTGGATTCTGGTATCATAAAGAGAGCGCTACTTGGGCTGCTAATGAAGCATTTATTATGAACCGTATTGCTGACCTTGGAATGTTAATCGGAATTTTCCTTGTTTATTGGAATACTGGAACATTACAATATGATGAAGCTTTTGCAGCAATGCCAGGTCTTGATCATGCTACTCTAACTTGGATGGGAATCTTTTTATTCATCGGAGCTATGGGTAAATCAGCTCAATTTCCACTTCATACTTGGCTTGCAGATGCAATGGAGGGTCCAACTCCAGTTTCTGCACTAATTCACGCAGCAACTATGGTTACAGCTGGTGTTTATCTTGTTGTTCGTTCAAATGAGTTATATTCACTAATTCCTAATGTTGGGTTATTTATTGCATCCCTTGGTGCTTTTGTTGCAATATTTGCAGCTACTATGGCACTTGTTAATCGTGATATTAAAAGAGTTATTGCTTATTCTACACTATCTCAGTTAGGTTATATGTTTGCTGCTGCTGGACTTGGTGCTTATTGGGTTGCATTGTTCCACCTTATGGCTCATGCATTCTTTAAAGCACTTCTTTTCCTTGGTGGTGGTAATGTTATGCATGCAATGCATGATGAACTAGATCCATTTAAAATGGGTGCGCTTGGAAAGCATATGAAGGGTACTATGATTTATATGACTCTTGCTTCAGTTGCACTTGCGGGGATTTTCCCATTAGCTGGTTTCTTCTCAAAAGATTTAATTTTAGAAGTTGCTTTTGTTGATCATCACTTTCTTATCTATAGTGTACTTCTTTTAACTGCTGGTTTAACTGCATTTTATTCATTTAGAATTATTGCACTGATTTTCCATGGTGAAGACAGACATACAGCTCTTGGTCATCACCCACACGAAGCTTACAAGTTTATGTTATGGGCAATGCTTCCATTGTTAATCTTAGCGGTTATCTCTGGGTTTATGTTCAAAGGTGGTTTCTTTGAAATGGTTACTCATCTACTTCCAGAAACTGAATACCATATTCACGATCATATGACTTACTGGATTATGACTATTGGTACACAATTATTTGTACTATTATCAATCTTTTTTGCATATAAAAAATATATCTCAAGAGATGTTAAAATTCCAGATGGAACTAGTGCAATGGAAAATAGTTTTAAATATAAATTATTAATTAACCAATATTATATTCCTCATTTTTATGAAGAGTATTTGGTTAAACCATACAGAGAATTATCAACAGTATTCTGGGAAAAAGTTGATGTGAAAGTTGTTGATGCAACTGTTGATGGAATTGCAAATATATTCTACTCAACTGGTGAGAAAACAAGAGATATGCAAAGTGGAAATCTTTCTACTATGCTTAAATGGATGGTAGCAGGTACTGTTGCTTTATTATCTTTAGCTGTAGTTTTTGGACTTGCAGCTAGACATTCTGATAGTATCATGGCGATATTATCAGGTTTAGGAGTTTAATATATGTTAGATCATATCTTATCGATTTTAATTTTCTTTCCAGCATTAGCAGCAATTCTTGGATTTGTAATCCATAAAGACTCTATGCGTTCATACGGTGTAGCAGTTTCATTAATTGAATTTGTACTAGCTTTATGGCTTTGGTATTCTTTTGACAATAGTGTATCTGGTATGCAGTTTATGGAACAAGTTGCACTTATTCCAGCATTTGGAATCAACTATATTGTTGGTGTAGACGGAATAAGTCTTTTCATTGTTATTTTAGCAGCATTCTTTACTATGATTGGTATAGCAAGTCTTACTGATACTAAAGATGTAAAAAATATGATAATCACGCTTCTGTTTTTACAGATGACTATGGTTGGTGTATTCTTTGCTCTTGATGCAATTGTGTTTTACCTTTTTTGGGAACTTTCTCTTGTACCAATGTTATATATTATTGGTGCATGGGGTGGTCCAAAAAGAATCTACGCATCAGTTAAGTTTTTTCTATATACATTTGCTGGTTCATTAGTTATGCTAGTAGGTATGCTATTTATGGCTTACTTATACTATCAAGCGACAGGTCAATGGTCATTTGCACTACTTGATTGGTATAGACTTATACTTCCTGAAAATTATCAATTATGGTTATTTATTGCATTTTTCTTTGGTTTTGCTATTAAAGTTCCAATGTTTCCATTCCATACTTGGTTACCATATGCTCACGGGCAAGCGCCAACTATTGGTTCTGTAATACTAGCGGCAATTTTACTTAAAATGGGTACATATGCATTTATCCGTTTTTCATTGCCACTTTTCCCAGATGCATCAGTTTACTTTATGTATCCAATAGCAGTTTTAGCAATCATTATGATTATCTATACTGCAATGGTAGCATATGCTCAAAAAGATGTTAAGCAAGTTGTTGCATATTCATCAGTATCACATATGGGTGTTATTATTCTTGGTACATTTGCATTAAATGTTGAAGGTATCTCTGGTTCAATATTTTTAATGATTGCTCATGGTGTTGTTTCAGGTGCATTGTTCTTACTTGTTGGTGTTATTTATGATAGACGCCATACCAAAATGATGGATCAATTTGGTGGTTTAGCACAGGTTATGCCTAGATATGCAACTATCTTTGGTATTATGATGATGGCTTCAGTTGGTATGCCTCTTACAATTAACTTTGTAGGTGAGTTCTTATCACTACTTGGTTTTTATCAACAATCACACATTTTAACTCTACTTGCAGGTATTGCAATTATTGTTGGTGCTATCTACATGTTAACAGCATACAAAAAAATGTTCTTTGGTGAAGTTACTAAAGAGGAAAATAAAAATCTTCCAGATGTAAACAAAAGAGAACTTATAGCTTTAGTTCCATTAATAATTATTACAGTTTGGTTAGGTGTATATCCTAAACCAATTCTTGGTCCGATAAATACAAGTGTTGAGTCTGTTGTGCAATTAATGCATGAAAAAGCTCAAACAGCGGAAGCTAAAAAAAGAATTCCAAATTTATCTGAAAAAATTGTTATCACTAGAACTTCACAAAAGGAGGCAAACTAATGTTATCACCAATTAATATTTCTTTAGAGTCGTTAAACATAATGACTCTAGCACCAATGCTTATACCAATAGTTGGTGCATTGTTAATTTTAGTAATTGACTTGTTTAAATCTGGACAAGATAAATCTATGTATGTAATGTTAAGTCTTCTTATCTTAGCTATTGATTTTGCTGCACTTCTTGAATCTGCAGGTGTCTTTAGTAAAGATGGTACTTTAATGGGTGTTTTTGATGTAATGCTTATTGATGGATTGGCTATTATATCTCAGTTTATTATTGTTGGTGCTTCAATGTTATTTATACCATTGGCACTTACAAGTAAGCGTTTTCATGAATTTTCATATCCAGAATTTTTTGCACTATTTTTATTTATGATTGCAGGTTTCCAATTTATGGTAGCAACTGATAATCTAATATTAATCTTTGTAGGACTTGAAACAGCATCTTTAGCTCTATATACTTTAATTGCTATGCATAACCGTAATAAATCATTTGAAGCTGCTGTTAAGTACTTTACAATGGGTGCATTAGCTGCTGGTTTTTACTCTTTTGGTTCAATGGTGTTTTATGCACTTACAGGATCAATAGAAATTAATCAAATAGCTAATATTTTAGCAGCAAACAATTATGCGGATATAGGTTTTGTACTTGTAGCTGTAGTGTTTATGTTAGCATCATTTGGATTTAAACTTTCAATGGTTCCATTTCATACATGGACACCAGATGTTTATGAGGGAAGTTCTGCTGCACTAGCTGGATATATGTCAATTGTTCCAAAAATTGCAGCTTTTGTTGTAGCTATGAGACTATTTGAGTTCTTAATTCACTCAGGTGTAGTTTGGTTAGAAGTTGTACTATATATTATGGTTGTTATAACTATGACAATGGCAAATATTTGGGCTTTAGTTCAAACAGATGTTAAGCGTATGCTTGCGTATTCTTCAGTATCACATGCTGGTTTTGTTATGGCTGCTATCTTAATTGGTACTACGCAGTCTAACTCAGCATTATTTTTGTATTGGATTTTATTCTCATTTACTAACCTTGGTTCATTTACAATGCTATGGATATCTCGTCAGAAAAATCTTCCAAATGAACAAAGCTCAGACCATAGTTTTGAGAAGTTTGCAGGACTTGTAAAAACATCACCAATAGCGGCTTCAATTATGGCACTATTTATGTTGAGTTTAGCTGGTGTTCCACCATTCGCACTATTTTGGGGTAAATTATATTTAATCTCTTCAGCGGTAACTGGTGGGTATACAATTCTAGCACTTATAATGGCATTAAACTCGGCTGTTGCTGGTTATTATTATTTAAAACTAATAATATATATGTTTATGAAAGAGCCAAGTATTGTTCATAATGGTGATGTAAGTGCAACAAATGCAACTACTTCACTTAGAGCTATCGTTGGTTTAGCAACTGTGGGAACTATATTTGCTTTAGCAGCAGTAAATCCACTACTTGAATTTATTACAGCATTTGTATATAACAGCGGGTATTAAAAACTAAAAATAAGGGAGAAGAATTGTCATTTAAAACTCTCTTCGCCCTTATTTTATTTAGCCTTCTTGGGTTAAATTTAGATGCTTTAGAGCTATCATTGTCTGGAGCAAAAGAAAATTATAAAGAGTATTCAACACTACACATAAGAGATATAAACGATTTTTTATGTCAAGAAACAAAAAATGATTTTCAAGAAGTCACACAGATAATATGTGCCTTTTCAAAAGAACCATCACAAAAAATACAAAAAATACAAAATAATTTTTTCTTAATAGATACACAAATAAAAAAGAAAACATTTTTTCTAATAATAAAACCATACAAAAAAATGAAACTTTACCCAATGATTTTTGATCTAAGTAAAGATGAAACAATCTATAAGGCAGATGTTAAAATGTCTAATCACTGGATGATATTAGGTTATGAAGACAAAGAACCATTTATAAAAAATAATACATATTCAGATACAGCAATAAACTTCCCTTTTTCATATAAAAAATATGCTTTTCCATATGTTGGAAGTTTAGATATGCAAGGTAAACCTGTGCATGTTCAAAGAGTAAGAGATGTAACAGAATATATTAAAATAAAAAAACTTTATAAAAATAAACGATATGAACAGTGTCTGGATTTAGTAAATGATGTCTTGGAATCTTATCCAAACTCACTATTTAGTGCAGAATTATTATATTATAAAATAAAATCATATGCAAAATTAAAAAATAATAGTGCATTAATTGATGTAGCAAAAGTATATTTTAGAGAATATTCTTCTGATGAAAATATTCCAGAGGTTTTAGCTTTAGCATCAAGAGCTTACTTTATGGAAGGTTTTAACAGTGATGCTGATTACTTTTTTGATAGATTATTTTCTGAACATGCAGATAGTGTATATGCAAAATGGGGTTTAGTTTATCGTGGTGAGATGTATGAAGCACAAGGTGCATCTTCTAAAGCTTTATCATCATATGAACAAGCACTTAAAAAAACAAAAAATATTGATGTAGCAGTAGCTGCTGCTTTTCGTTTGGCAAAATATTATGTAAGTGCAGGAAACTCTGAAAAAGCTAATAAATATATACAAAAAATAGCTAAGGCAAAGCCGCATTATTTTTTAGATATGCAAAAAGAATCAACAGATATGATGTATGATTTATCTGATGCAAATCACTATGAACCAGCTGCAACTATTGCTAAATGTTTAAGTGATGCTATGGGTGCGACATATGATGAGTATGAAAGTTTACTTAGTAATGTTGGTATTTGGTTAAGTAAGACTAAACATAAAAAAGAGGCCTTAGTAGCATTAAATGATTATTTGAAAAAATTTCCAGATGGTGATTATTTAGATGATGTTCAACTTGCTAAAGATGGATTATTTTTTGATGTAAGTGATGCTAACTTTACTACTAAATTGGCAGATTATGATAAGTTAATAAAAGAGTATATGGACGATTCTATAGGTAGAAAAGCTACATATGAGAAAGCAAAACTTTTAATAAAAAATAAAAAGTTTCGAGAAGCGCTTGATCTTGAAGATGAACTGTTAAAACTTGATAGTGAAGAGTTTAGTGATATACCGCAAATGATTACTCAAGCGGCAATAGGTACAATGCAAAATGCACTAGAGAAAAAAGAGTGTCAAAGTGTGCTAGAGATTTCATCACAATATAAAATAGAACTTTCAGATAAATGGGATGATGGGGTATACCTTTGTGCGATGAAAGGTGCTGATTTTACTTTAGCTAAAAAAATGGCAGATAAAAATTTAAAGGCACAGGATTTAGAGCAAAGAAAAAAATGGCTTTATAGATTAATTAAAATAGATTTTGCTACTGGAAATTATACTAATGTTATAGCAGCTTCAAAAGATTTAATAACACTAATTCAAGACGATAAAAAATCGCCTTATTTGGATGTATATAGAGTAATTTTTGATACATATCAAAGACTTGAAAATAATACTGAAATTATTAAAGCAATGATAAATATTGAGAAAAATTATAAACTTTCATATAAAGATATTGAGCGATATATTACAGTTATGTCTGTTGGTTCACAGATGAAAGATGATACCTTAGTAATTGAATATGCGAAAAAAGTTATGAAAATTCAGAGTCGTTCTAACTCCTATGTGCAGAGTCCTTTTGTAGAGTTTACTCTTTATCAAGCATATATAGATAAAGAGGAAAATAATCTTGCACTTGATGTAATTAAATCTTTAGATGATAGAGACCTTAGTAATACTCAACGCGCAAGACAAAAATATTTGCTAGGTAGTGTTTATAGTAGATTATGGCAAGATGATGATGCTAAAGAAGCTTACAAAGCAACAATAAAAGCAGATCCAAAATCGGCTTGGGCTGAGCTTGCAAAGTCTGCTTTACAAATTTAGATATGAGAGTATTATAGTTTCTAAATCTTCTAATTTTGCATGAGTAATATTTTTAAATTGGGTACGATTAAAAGTTTGCTGTCTTTTTGCTAATTGCGCAGTGTGTATAGAAATATTTACCAGCATCTGCTCATAACTTACTTTTGCATCAAGATATTCTAAAATCTCAACAATTCCAATAGCACCCATTGAATTTACAGATCTAGTATATTTTTGCTCTAAGGCACAAACTTCATTAATGGCACCCATATCAAGCATTGTTTTAGTTCTTTGTGTAATTCGCTCTCTTAGTGTATCTCTATCTACATCAATGTTAAATATTTTCAAGTCTTTTATTATTGCTTTTGGTGGGTGAAGTTTAAACCATTCACTTGGTGTTAGTTTTGAGGCTTCATAAATAAGCATAGCTTTTTCAATACGATAACTATCATTTGGCGTAATATTTTTCATATAAGCTTCATCTATATTATTTAAAAGTTCGTAGCAATCATCTAAGTTATTTTTGATTTTATTCTCTACATGTAGAGCTATGTCGCTTGTAATAGTTGGAAGTTGTGATAAACCCTGCATAAGTGACTTTAGGTAAAAAGATGTACCACCAACAATTACTAAGTTTTTATTTTCATCTCTACATGTAGAGGCTACTTCTTTGTAAAGTTTAATAAAAATATCGGCACTAAAGTAATCATCTGGATTTAGTACATCTATGCCAAAATGCTTTATGCCTTGCCTCTGTACATGTAGAGGTTTAGCAGATATTATATCTATCTCTTTGTAAACACTTAGAGAGTCAATAGACAAAATATAGGCATCTATTTTTTTTGCTATTTTTATAGCTAAGGCACTTTTGCCAGAGGCAGTTGGTCCTATTATTGCAAATTGTATCATAGTAAAATTATATCCTCTTGCTTTGATTGTTTAAATTTAGTGGTAGTTTTACTTCAAATAATACACCATCATCTTGGTTTGAAACATTTATGAAACCTTTTAGATGTTTTTCAATAATTGTTTTACTAATATATAAACCAAGCCCAGTTCCAGTTTTTTCACCCTTTGTTGTAAAATAAGGATCAAAAATCTTATCTATAACTTTGCTATCAATTCCACCAGCATTATCTTTTATTTTTATTATAATATTATTTTTATCTTTTGTTAAATCTATGCAGATTCTTTTGTTAGCTACATTTTTATCAATTAGTGCCTCTTTAGAATTTTTTATAATATTTATGAGAACTTGCATTAATTCTCTTGAAAAGGTTCTAATTTTTATTTTTTCATCAATATTTAGAATGAGTTTAATATCATTGTTTTCTAATGATTTTCCAATAACATTTAAGACATCATCTACTACTTGTTTAAATAAAACATCCTCCATCTCTTTGTTTGGCTTGAAAAAATCTCTAAAGTCATCTATTGTTTTTGAGAGTTCTGCAACTTGATTTATTATATCTTTTGAGATATTTAAAAGTTCTTCAGTCTCAATCATATCTAATTCTATATCAACTACAATATTACTTGCATCCATAGCAATAGCGCTTATTGGTTGTCTCCATTGATGAGCTATCATGCTTATCATCTCACCCATTGCAGCATGGCGAGATTGTGCTATCATTATTTCGTCTTTATCTCTTAGTTCTTGTTGTAAGTAAATCTTCTCACTAATCTCTGATTTAAAAGATATGTATCCATCTACTTTTCCATCAATATTAAAAGATGGTACAATTGTTGATTCTTCCCAAAATTCACTACCATCTTTAGCTATATTTTTAATCTCACCATTCCATACTTTTCCATGACTAATTCTATCCCACATAACTTTGTAAACAGAGTCTGTATTTGATTTAGATTTAACAATTCTTGGATTTTGTCCTATTAGTTCCTCTTTTGAGTATCCAGTCACTTCACACCATTTTGGGTTTACATACTCTATAACTGCATCCAAATCTGTCATTAGTACAGATATATCGCTTCTTTCAAAAGCAGATAAAAGTTTACTTATCTCTTTGTTAGCGTTATACTCTTTTGTAATATCTATAACAACAACACCAAGGGTTTTTTTAGTATTATTTTTATTATTAATTACAAAACTTAGATTACGACAAACCTTTTTCTCTTTATTATTTAAAAGAACAATACTTTGACTTCCACCATCTAAAAATGCTTTTTTTTCAAAAGAATTAATCTCTTTAGATATCTCTGCTGGCAGTAAGTCTGTTGCAGTTTTACCAACAATACTTTTTTGGTTAAAAAATTTATTTGCCGATGAGTTGGCATAAATTATTACATCATCCTCTTTTATAAGTATATTTGCTGGAATATGTTCCATAAATTGTAAAAATTGTTTTTGAGAATTTTTTAGCTCTATCTCTAACTCTTTTTGCTGAGTAATATTAGTATGAAAACCAACCATTCTAATGGCTTTAGAATCTTTGTTAAATATTGATTGCCCACGATCTAAAATCCACACCCAAGAACCATCTTTATGTTTTAATCTATAAATATTTTCAAAATGCTTATTTTTACCACTCATATTAGAGGTATAATCTTTCATGACTTTATCTTTGTCTTGTGGATGTATCCTTCTAGTCCATGATTTTATTGTGTTTTCTAATTCGTTATCTTTATAGCCTAATTGTTTTTTCCATTGAGGTGAAAAATATATTTCTCCTGTTTCAATGTTCCAATCCCAAAGCCCATCATTAGCACCATTAACCGCAATATCTAAGCGCATTCGTAAATATTCTATTTCTGTAATATCATTAAAAGTAACTACACTACGATTTAAATTATCAAACTCTAAGTGTTGGGCTTTAATTATAAAATAGTATTCTTTTTGCCCTTTTTTCATATGTATTTTATGAAGTTTCTTTGGATTTTGAAGAATATATTCAAGCCAAGAACCATCAACTACATCATTAGATAAATAGGAGTCTCCAGAAATGAAAAAATCACATATGCATGAGTTGTTTTTTTTAAACTCTTTGAGAGTTTTACATTCAAAAAACTTTAGCATAGCCTTGTTGGCATAGTCTATCTCTTCTTGAACTGTTGTTATCATTATGTGTGGTGTAATATCAAAAATAGATTTTAAATATTTTTCTTCATTTCTAGTCATTTTTGTCCCTAGTAAATCTCATCCATAAAATCACTGCCACATTTTAGCTCTTCAAACCAATCTAAAAAAAGTTCTACATTTTCATCTTCAAAAATAAAACCATGTTGTGGCGCAATAATATTTATATCTAGTTTTTTTACTCTATCTACCCATGCACGGCATAGTTTATTTGAAGCCATATATCTTTTGTGAAAAGCATATAGATGCTCTTTATGCTCATCAAAATTTTCAACTTTTTTATAGTTTTGTGGAGCATTTAAAATTGCAGCACCAATATCACCTGAAAAAACGATTTTAGATTTTGTATCATAAAGTGTAAAGTTACCTGGTGAATGTAAAAAATGAGCAGGTAAAAATTTTAAATAATCGTTGCCAAATTTTAATTTAGCACCTTTATCTTTTAGGGCTATAATTCTGCTCATCTCTGAAAAACCATAATGACTCATAAATCTAACCCAAAGAGAACTCATAATAAACTTTGCCTTAGTGCTAATTGCCCACTGAGCAATAGAACCAGAGACATCAGGGTCTTGATGTGAAAAAAAGATATATTTAATATTTGATATCTCTATATGTTGAGTTAGTGCATCATAAAGTTCATCAAATATTGATTCACTTCCTGGATCTACTAAAATTGCGTTGTCGTTTTGTATAATTAAGTACTGATTTACTGAAAGAAAAGAGTCTTCATGAGATTCATCATCAAAAGAAAACATTATACATTTATGTATATCATCCTCATAAATTACTTTAAAATTATCCATTTTGCATCCTTTTAATCTCTCTAATAAGTGCCATTTGGCGCTTTGTTATATATTTAACTAAATTACTCTTTTTAAAATTTTTAAATACAAAAACTACTCGAAAACCATCTTTAAGTTCTCTTTTTCTTAAGTATGTAGCCTTTGTGTGAATAATTAGTGGTTTTTTATCTAACTCTAAAACAATATCTAAGGTTATATCGCTCTCATCATCTAAGCCTGCTGGTAATGTTTCAAGTTTAAGTTTTACCGCATCTAGTGATATGTCCTCAATCCCTATATCACCGCGAAATTTATTTTCACCTAAAAATAAAGAAACAGTAATATTTCCATCTGGAACAACACGAATAGTCTCTCTTGTAATTGGTGAGGTTTTTACAAATTTTAGTGATTTTAATTCAACAATTTGTTTTTCGAAACATATTTTTTGAATATTGTTACATTTTATAGCATATGGTAGTGCATTTGAGATTATGAGTATTTTTTTCTCAATCTGTATAGCTCTTTGTTGCATATAAGTTGTTTTTATGGTTAATACATCATTTTTAATACCTACTATAACCCCATTATTTGTAATGCTTAAACCATTATAGTAGTTATGTAACTCTAATTTTGCATTATTTCGTTGAATAACTTTAAGCAAGTCAAACATTGACTCATTGCAAAGTGCTTCCTCTTCTGTGATATTTATCTTTTCATCAAAAAGTTTTAATAGATTTAACTCTGTAATATCATCAAATGAAAGCACACCATAATCTGCTTTTTCTGGTATGTCTTGGTATTTTACAATAAAATGTTTTGCTTGATTGTCTTTATCGTTTATTTTTACATGATAAAGTTTTTGCGGATTTAATTTTAAACATTCTAAAGCATTGTTTTGATTGTGATTATATAAAAAACCATCATGGTTTAAGAATTTACTTCCAATATCTATATCATTCTTTTTACACTCTTTTAGAGATTCACAATTGAAAAAATCTAAGAAAATATCATTTGCTATAACTATATCTGAATTGTTTAACATAACAACCATTGAGCTTTGATAATTGAAAATATTTTTTAGATTAGTATAGAATATTTTTCTATTGTACTCATGTTTTATCTCTTTAATTGCTTCAAAAAGAACCTCTGTTAGTTCATGAATATTTACAGGTTTTTTTAAAAATCTAAATAAACCTAACTCTATAGCCTTTAGTAAAAAATCCTTATCATCAAAAGCAGACATTACTATAGTCTTAGTTTCAGGATTAATATGTTTAATATCTCTGGCAAGGCTCATACCATCAAGATTAGGCATTTTAATATCTGTAATAACTATTGGATAATGATGCTCCTTAAATTTTTGTAAACCAATCTGACCATCCTCTGCCAAATCTACATTTGTAAAAAATTTATTTAAAAGCTTTGTAGCCTTATTTCTAAGAGCATCATTGTCTTCAACATAAAGAATTCTAAAACCTTTAGCAATAGCTTGCAACTCTTTAATACTACTCATTTTAATATCCTTAAATCAGAATTTTACCGTTACTGCCCCAAACCAAAAACATTTGAAAGAGTATTTATGTAGTTAAAATAACCTGTAATACTTACAGCCTCTATGATTTGTACATCACTCCAACCCATAGTTTTTAGTGCATCTATCTCTTCTTTTAATATTTTGTAGTTGTCTTTTTGCGAGGCTTTTATGCAAAAGTTTAAAAGTGCTTTTTCTTTATCATCAGTATCAATAGCTTCAACACTTTGTAAAACTTGCTCAATTCTAGCTTCACTTAATCCAAGCATCTTAGCAATGCTCTTATGTACATCTACACACATTTTACAGCCATTTTCAAGCGAGATTAAAAGTGCAATTGACTCTTTAATATCATAAGAAAGTGTTGTTTCATCAAGCAGATATTTTTGAATCATACCATCAGTTGCAAAGTAAACCTTTTCATCAACAGCTAAAAGTTTAAATATATCTCCAAGTTGTCCTGTTTTTTCTAAAATTGGACGCGCCTTGTCTTGAATTGCAGGACTCATCTGCTCAAACTCTGGTAGTTGTATATGTGCCATTTTGTAGTTCCTTTTTTTAATTATACTCTAAATTTGGATATAAGTTTTTTATTTTATTTAGTTCTTTTTTTGGAATCTGAATAAGAATAGGGTTTTTACTTTTATCTAACCAGTTTATTATTTTTTTTAAATTTTCTAAACTCATTGAGGTACATCCAGCAGTTGCTGCACCGCTAAACCTCTCTACATGTAAAAATATACATGAGCCTCTTTGTTTTAGTTGCGCTTTGTTATGCTCTACGACTATGCCAAATTCATATTGTTTATCATCTCTCTTCATCACTTCAAAACTTTTTGGTTTAGTTTTTGGTATTTTTATTATTTGATTATAGTTTTTATTATTTGAGTCATCTACGCAAATTATATTTTTGTTTACATGTAGATAGGGCATTTTAAGATTGTTTTGTTTTTTGTAGCCAAATACTTGTGTAAGTTTAAAAATACCAATTGGTGCTTTATTATCACCCTCATATTTTAGTGGATCATTTTTGTCATGTTTTAGTTTTAAAATACCCAAACCCCAGCCAAGACCATTTTTTCCAAGATTTACTTTAAAATCTTTAAAAACCTTTTTTCCATCTTCAAAACAGCTCAAAGTCGCCTTATTGTCGTTTAAATCATTGCTAGTGACTAAAATGATTTGTTTATTTGCATATAAAAAGATTTGTAAAATTATTAAGATTAAGAAAGTTTTTACCATAAAGTATGGTACTATTACTAAAATGTGAAACAGATTAAAATTTGGAAAATATTATGAGTATTAAAATACGCAAAGCAACAGCTAATGACAAATCGTTTTTAGCACAGATGATTCTACAAAGTTCTCGTGCTGAAAAAAAGATTTGTATCTATGATTTAATTTTTGCTACAAACGACGATAAAGAAATTTTAAACAATTTAGAAAAGCTAACAACTACAATAGCAAAAAATTATTGTCACTTTTCAAACTTTTTAGTAGCAGAGATGGATGGACAATTAGTTGGTTCTTTATGTGCTTATGAGCCTAGAATCTCTACTAAAAAATCATTTTATGATTCTTTAGAAGAATTGGGTATTGATGTAAGTGCAGATTCTGAGTATAAACAAGTTTTAGATGTTTGTGACTTTAACTTAAACACTAGGACTCTTGTTTTTGACTTTATGGAAGAAAAAGAGGGGTTCATAGATGTTGGAGTTTTAAAAGAATTAATGCGTAAAAGTCTTTTAACTGCTAGATTAAAAGGCTACTCAATTGCTCAAACGGTTGTAGAGATAGGCTCGCTAGAAGCACTTTTATATTATAAAAAATTAGGATTTAAAGAGATTGAATCTAAAGAGTGTGAACTTTATAGAGAAAAATTTGGTCGCACAGGTTTAGTACTACTAACTTACGAGTTCTAAAGGTAGCCCACCATAGAACTCTCACCCCTTTCACTTTTACCCTCCCTCTTAGCTATTGTTCTAGCACTTTATTCTAGAAATGTACTTATATCTTTATTTGGTGGTATTGTATTAGGTGTATTTATTTTAAACGATTTCTCTTTTTTAGCCTCTTTTGAGCATATTTATACACTTTTCATAGGTTTGCTAGCTAAGGCTTGGATTCTTAAAACTTTAGCCTTTGCTGTACTTGTTGGTAGTGTTATGGCGCTAATTGAAGCATCTGGTGGAATTGGTGGCTTTGTAGAGTATATGCAACATCAAACAGGGCTTATAAAATCAAAACGCTCAGCATTGCTTTTAACATATATTGTTGGTGTTATTATTTTTGTAGAATCATCTATAACATCACTTATTGCTGGGGCAGTTGGTCGCCCTTTTTGTAAAAAATATAATATTTCAAATGCAAAGTTAGCTTTTGTTTGTGACTCAACCTCTGCGCCAGTATCTTCTCTTTTAGTTTTTAATGGGTGGGGTGCTTTACTTTTAGGACTAATCTCGACTCAAATCTCTTTGGGTGTAATAGATGGTGATAGTGTTGAGATATTAATAGATGCTATTTTTTATAATTTTTATGCAATGATAGCCTTAGGTGTTACTTTTTTAACAATCTGGTTTGATATAGATATTGGAAAAATGAAACACTCAACTTTTAAGAGTGAGTTAGATAATGGCTCTACATGTAGAGAATCAAAGAGTATGTTTTTTATGCTTATTCCAATATTGTTGATGGTTATTTTAGTTTTTGTTTTTTTATTTATTACTGGAAATGGAGATATACTAAAGGGTAGTGGTTCATCTTCGATTTTTTATACTATGGCTAGTGTAGTTGTTTTTACACTTTTTTACTATGTGCTTAGTAAAAATATGAGTTTAAAAACTTGGAGTAAGGCGACTACAAAAGGTGCAATAAAATTAATACCAATAGCCTCAATACTTCTTTTTGCTTTTGCAATAGGACAGGTTACAACAGAGCTTAAAACGGGAGAGTATTTAGCGTCATTAGCTAGTGATAGTTTAAGTGTTTATTTCTTAGCTGGTGTTATTTTTTTATTGGCATGTGTTATGGCATTTGCTACTGGAACCTCTTGGGGTACTTTTAGTATTATGATTCCTATTGCTGTTCCAATGGCAATAAGTATGGATGCAAATATTGCTTTAGTTCTTGGTGGAGTTATCTCTGGTGGTATTTTTGGTGATCATTGCTCACCAATCTCTGACACAACTATAATATCGTCAATGGCGAGTGAGTGTGAAGTTGTAGAACATGTATCAACGCAACTTCCATATGCGCTAATAAGTGGATTTATTGCTTTTATTTTGTTTGTAATATTTGGTTTTTTCAACTAAAAATAATAATTTTTTTAGCCTCGCTTAAATCATCAGCTTCAAATATAACTTCACCATTATTATTTTCACAGCCAAGATAAAGCATATTGTTTTTTATTAGAGATGCTTTTAAAGTTTGTACATCGTCTGTAATATGTTCTAAGTTATGAATCTCTATAAAACTTATCTCTGGTCCATCTTTTACAAATAAAATATTAAACACATCTATAAGCGATACTTGGTTAGAAACTTGCGCCATATACATAGATACAAGATGCTTTGGAATTATTACATTTTTTATATCTAATGCTTTTATATGGTCTTGCATTGAGTCATTTTGAACAGCAAAAATAAATCTATCAATATAAGCCATAGAATCAGCATATGCTAGTTTTATGTTTAGTGCTATTCTATAACTAAGTTCTACATCTAGATTTATTATAATAATATCTATCTCAGACATAGAATTTTTAGATAACCATCTATTGAAAAACTCTTCACTAAATAACTCTTTTGTACTAGGATCTAGAGAATTAACAAGAGATTTTTCTTTGTTAAACAATTCTTGCTCTAAAATATCTTGATGAGTCCCTATTATCAAAATTCTTTGTTTATTTGTATTTTTGATTTTTTGTATATCTTGTGCTTTCTCATAAGATATGGCAGTTGTACTTACTTCAATACTATTTTTACTTTTAGCAATGTAGATAAACCAATCGTTTTCATTTATTATCTCATCATGTTTATTAAAAATTAGTAGAGTTTTTCCATCTTTGTCTTTTCTGCTTATACCTATGAGTAAACCATCATTATGTTGAAGTAAAACATCCCTATAAGTTAAAGATGTGAACTTGTTCTCTGGATTTATAAAGTATAGTGAATACCCAGCAAAAGATAAAAGCTCCGACCAAACTCTGTAGTAAGAAAGGTCTAGCATAGATAGATTTAAGATGTTAGAAACTATCTCTTTTGGGTATACTGCTCTAAAATAATTGTCAGTATTTAAACGGACATGTTCAGAAAATATTTTTCGCTCTTGTGCGCTTGATGTGTTGTAAAACTCAACAATAGCTTTAACTGGTGTAAATTTTTTAGCTTCACTTTGTAGATATTCTTTAAACTCATCATAAGCATATAAAAGATTTAAAATCTTCATAACATCATTATGCATTTTTAAAAGATCATCTATTTTATAATCACTCAAAATAATCAAAGAGCGAACAGTTAATATAGATAAATCTTTGTATCTTTGAATATCAAGAATATCTCCATATCGAATATAAATTCGAAGATGATCATAATTTAATTGTTTTAGATGTTCTTGAAGATGCTCTATTTCACTGTCGTCATCTAGCAATATTACAACATCGTGCATAGTGTTGTGAGTGTCATGATGAAGATTTAATTCCTCTAAAATCTTCTCTATTTTGTAGTTATAATGTACAATAATTGTATGCTCACTACCATGATAATTTAATCTACCTTTTCTAATATCGCGAATAGTTCTCTCCAGACCAGATGATACAACTGAGATAACAAAACTCAAAGCAATAATACCTGAGAACATAAGAAAAGGTGCTACAAAAAGCTCAGGAGATTTGTCTGTTAGCATTGGTAGTGCTGGTGGATCTATAAAAACAGTATAGGTGTCTCCAAGTGATGTGCCTAAAATTGCGCTAACTGTAAAAACTATGAAACTAGCAGTTAGAATTACTACTAAAAGCTGTTTTATTGGTCCAAGTAAGGCAAATAATTCTTTTAATTTTTGAATAAAATTACTTAATTCATTTTTATAATATTTTAATTTTTTAAACATAAACTCTCTTTAGATTTTGTTTTAGTGAGGTTAGAACTTCATAGCTAATAGTCTTTGATGTTTTAGCAATCTCTCTAGCATCATTAAAGATTAATATTTTATCTTTTTTAGATACAAATGAAGAGTTGTCCATGGAGATTCTACCAAGTAATTGTTCACCATTTGGAGTAGTGTAGTTGTTTGAGTTTACACGCATAAAACCATCAGCATAACCAAAATCGTAGTTGCTTATACTTAGATCTTCATCTGCGCTAAAAGTTGCACCATAGCCAATACACTTACCTTTTTTTAATTCTCTTGATGAAATCTTATTTGCATAAACAGATAAAACAGGTTTTAAGTTTTTTAAACTATCCTCTACATGTAGAGCATTTGGAAGTTCCATGCAACCATAAGCCGCAATTCCAATCCTTGCCATATCTTCATCAAAGTTTTGATGTCTAAAAAGTGAGGCAGAATTTGCAGAATGAAATCTAAGTTTAACAAAGCCAAACTCTAAGGCTAGTGTTTGAGCTTCATTTTTTACAGTTTTAAAGATCTCATTTTGGACAAACCATTCACTCGTTAACTCATCTGCTGAACGATGATGTGTAAAAACTGCTTCAAAGGATAGCTGTGCCTTTTTTATTTTTTCAAAGGCTTCTTGTAGTCTACATGTAGAGATACCATTGCGGTTCATACTTGTATCTACTTTTAATTCAACTTTTGTGCCTTTAGGAAAATTATCAATGTTATTTATATCATTAATTGTGTATCTAAATTTCTCATTAGCTTTGTGAGGTAAATCTGCCAAAATTAAAACATATTCAAAAAAACTCTCTACATGTAGAGCTTCTTCATAAGTCCTAACTACTGCTTTTTTTATGCCATATTCTTTTGCTAAGTTCGCGATTTGACTAAGCCCATGACCATAGGCATTATCTTTTAGAACTAGGGCAATTTTATCTATGCTTTTTATTTGTGTTTTTATTATATCTAGGTTGTTAAAAAAATTGTTTTTATTTAGAGTAATGTAAGCCATAAAGAAATTATAGCAAGTTTATTAGTTTTGTAAAAAGTTTATATAAATCTATTGATTTAAAATAGCAAAACCACTAACAAGTAAGTAGGTAGAAATACCAAATCCTATAGCTATTAAAATTGTTTTTTTTATTTTTTCTTGAGTTGTCATGGTGAAATTATACACATTTTTTCTGAATAAAATTGTAGGGACGCACTCCATCCATGTTTATTCCCAGCAATATTAAAAATTTTTACATAAATTACTAATAATTAATTTATATTCTTCATTAGTAATTTTAGATATTTTAGAAGTTACTCTTTTTTTTGATATAGTCCTGATATGATTTATCAATACATCTGAATCTTTTTCTAATTTATCTCTCTTTGCTAATCTCAATCTATAAGGTAGCATATCATCAATAAGTTGAGTTGAAAGAGGTATAACAATAATTGTATCTAAAATATTATTTTCATCATCGTTTGAAATAATAATACAAGGTCTAATTTTACCTATTTCATCACCTTTTTTTGGATTAAGATTTATACCTACAATATCACCTCTATTTAAGTCCATCATCAACTCCAACTTCTAAAAATTCCAAATCTTGATGTTGTTTTAGTTTTTGTAGTTTAAGTATTTTTTCTTGATGTTCTATTTTCTTTATAACATCAGATATTATATCTTCATATTTTGAGGATATAAAATACCCAATATCTTTATGTTTTCTTTTGTCTACAATTTTTGATATTGTCATTTGTTTAAATAAAGATGGTTGAGTTTGTAAAGTTGTTATACCGTATTCAATCATTTTTAATCCATATGTTTTATTTCTTATAGATTATAATATAAGTAATATGATTATTTACTTAATTCTTTAGATTATTGTGAATTATTTATTTGGAATGGTAATGACTATCGTGAGCAATAATTTTCCTGCTAGGGTAAATTATTGGTCTCTTCGTACTTGTTAAGTCGTAAAAACAGTTTATTTAACACATTCAAATGCGAAGGATACATAGCTTGAAGTAAATGTATTTGTAATGTTTCCTTGTTGTACAAACATTGGGTTTGATTCATTTGAAGCCTCACCCAATATTTTATACTTTCCATTACAGGCTTCATACATTTTTTTATAAGCATCTTTACGTCTTGCATTTGTAACAAATGATGCCCCTTCATTAAGGTAGTTTACTACCCCATATGTGCTATCACCACTATTAATTGGTGCGTATTCTTTTGGTGCATTATCACCAGGAGCTCTTACTAAATTTGCAGTTGTACATCCTGATAATAATATCAATATTTCTAATAGTGCTATGTATTTCATTTTATTCCTTCGTACTTAACTATTCATTCATACACATTTTATACAAACCAAGCTTAAATATCAAAAATAATACATACTTAAAATTTTAGTGTGTGTTAAATCGTAAATAGACAGAAAATAGCTTAAAATGTGTGTTAAAGTGCAGAATTTTTACTATTACAAAGCTCATTTTATTAAAAATTAACACAAAATTAACACTTCTTTTATATGATACGATTAATTAAAAATTTTAAGGTGAGAGCAATGTTAAGAAAAAAGATAATCCCTTTATCGTTAGTGTTAATAACTAGCTTATATTCACAAGATGTAGTTTTACAAGAACTTGGTGTTGAGTCAACAGTTATTACAGAAGTTGCTCAAAATGCGGAAGTTTCAGCAGATTTGGCTCAAGCACTTAGCACGACAGTTCCAAGTATAGATATGAATCGTCGTTCTGGAATTGCAAACGATATTTTTATTCGTGGGCAAAAGC
>Ga0256827_10000606_pt1 | contig 22516 bp, 20 predicted proteins | sample CV84metaG_FD_185977 | JGI IMG/M metagenome (GOLD analysis project Ga0256827, IMG submission 185977) | Hydrothermal vent microbial communities from East Pacific Rise, Pacific Ocean - CV84 | ecosystem: Environmental > Aquatic > Marine > Hydrothermal vents | place: Pacific Ocean: East Pacific Rise... | reverse complement strand
GGTATGAAGATTATATTTTTTAACTCTTTTATATTAGATATTACTTAATTTCTTACAATTGTTAACAAAATATCGGCTAAACCTCACACTCTCCAAGATTTACCTCTTTATACTCAACATCCATAAGTTTACAAGCTCTTTTCATGATGCCCTCTTGTGTAAAGCCAAATCTTTCAAATAGTAAATCTGCTGGTGCTGATGCTCCAAATGTTTCCATGCCTAGTACATCATCTGCATAACGGTAATACTCAACAGCTGTTGCTGCTTCTACTGCTAATACTTTTGTACTTGGGTCAACTACTGTTTGTTTGTACTCACTATCTTGTTCGTTAAACAAATCAAGACAAGGTACAGAGACAACATTTGCTTTTATGCCGAGTTCTGCTAAGTGACATGCTGCTTTTAGACAAGGCATAAGCTCTGAACCTGAAGCCATTAGTGTAAAGTTTGCATTTTTACGCTTTTTAACTATGTATGCACCTTTGCTAACTTCTCCAAAATCTCTTTTAGGTTTAAGAGTTTGAAGCTTTTGACGACTTAGTACAAAACCGTGTGGTGCTTTCATTCCTAGTGCTGTTCTCCATGCCTCTACATTTTCAGTAGCATCTGCTGGTCTCCATAGGTAGAAGTTTGGCATAGCTCTAAATTGGCTTATTTGCTCTATTGGCTCGTGAGTTGGTCCATCTTCACCTACACCGATGCTATCGTGAGTCCATACAAAGAAGTTTTGTATGCCTGTTAGAGCTGCTATTCTAACCGATGGTTTTAGGTAGTCTGAAAATACAAAGAATGTAGCATTAAATGGAATAGTAGTACCATAAAGAGCCATAGCATTTGTAATGGCTGCCATAGAGTGTTCTCTTATTCCAAAGTGAATATTTCTACCTTTTGGAAAGTCTCCTAAACCCTTAAGCTCTGTTTTGTTAGATGGTGACAAGTCTGCTGAACCACCTATAAACGATGGTACACTTGATGCTATGGCATTTAGTATTTTACCGTTAGAGTCTCTTGTTGCTACTTGTGGGTCATTTGAGAAATCTGGATAGCTAATAGCTGAAAAATCTGGGTTAAGTAGTTTCTCTAAAGCTACATTTTGCTCTACTAAAGGAGCTTCTTTATGTCTATGTATCCACTCTTTTTGAGCTAATTCACCCTCTTCAATGGCACATCTAAATCTTAACAGTACATCTTCAGGTATTTGGAAAGTCTCATCTGCATTAAAACCCTCTTTTGCTTTTGACTCTGCTATGATTTTATCTCCAAGAGGAGCTCCATGAGTATGGTGTGTACCCTCTAACTCTCCTGCTCCCCTACCTATGATTGTATTTGCAACTATAATAGTAGGTCTTTTAGCTGTTTTAATCTCTTCTAAGGCTTTTTCTATATCATCATAGCAGTGACCATTTATTTTTAAAACATTCCAATTTTGAGCTTCAAATCTCTTCTCTACATCTTCAGACCAAGCTATGCTTGTGTCTCCCTCTATAGTTATGCAATTTGAGTCATAAATAAGCACTAAATCTTTAAGTTTTAAGTGTCCAGCTAAAGCACAAGCCTCATAAGAGATGCCCTCCTGAAGATCACCATCTCCACATAAACAGTAAACTTTATGATCTATTAAATCACAAGTCTCTGAGTTTACTTGCTCTGCTGTATATGCCTCTGCCATAGCAAAACCAACTGCATTTGCAATACCCTGCCCTAGAGGTCCTGTTGTTATCTCAACACCATCAGTATGACCATACTCTGGGTGACCAGGAGTTTTAGAGTCTAGTTGACGGAAGTTTTTAAGGTCATCTAAGCTTACATTATAGCCCCAAAGGTGAAGTAAAGAGTAGATAAGTGAAGAGCCATGCCCTCCTGAAAATACCAAACGGTCACGGTTTAACCACTTTGGATCTTTTGGGTTATGGTTTAACTTTTCACTCAAAACTACAGCTATATCTGCTAGACCCATAGGTGCACCGGGATGTCCAGAGTTTGCTTTTTGTACCATGTCTGCTGCTAAAAAACGAAGTGTGTTTGCCATCTTTTTACGCATAATATTTTGCTCTGTCATTGCCATCTAATTATCCTTTGTGTCTATTTAAGTATTTGTTCATCAAGGGTTGTAAAGCTTTTTGTAACTTCTCATCGAAGCTCTCAAATCGTCTTTGTAAATCTTTTGCTAAAGTGTCTGCCTCTTCAACAGTTTTCTCTAAACCTAAAAGATTTACAAAGCTATTTTTATCACCATCATTACCAGTAGTTTTTCCTGCTTCTTCTTCACTCTGTGTTTCATCTATAATGTCATCTTGTATTTGAAATAGTAAACCCAATTCAATTCCAAAATCATACAGATCTTCTTGTACACTCTTCTCTAATCCAACTATAACTGCTCCCATTTGAAGACTTACAGCTATAAGTTTAGCTGTTTTGTTTTTATGTAAAATTTTTACTTGCTCTAGGCTTAGTGGAATATTTTCAAAGTAACAATCTATAGCTTGACCTAAAACCATACCCCTACTACCACCATCTCTTGCTAGTAGCTCTACTAGTTTTACCTTAACATCACTTCTAAGTGGAGCTTGAGCTATGAGTAAAAAAGCATCAGAGTTTAAAGCATCACCTGCTAAAATGGCTGTAACTTCATCATATCTTTTATGTAGAGTCTTATGACCTCTTCTAAGATCAGCATTATCCATAGCAGGTAAGTCATCGTGTATAAGTGAGTAGGTGTGGAACATTTCAAGAGCAAATGCAACAGGTAGTGAAGAGTTATAGAGCATAGGTTCATAAGTATCAACTATGTTTAAAAGTAGAGATGGTCGAAATCTCTTACCACCAGCTTCTAGCATAGCACCCAATGCATCTTCATAGACGGGGTGAAAGCTTGGTACTTTTGGTAAATTTTCTTTTAAATATAGTTCAAATCTCTTCATATATTCTCTTATAGGGTTTTAATTTGTAGAATTATATCTAATTAGGATAAAATACACTTATGGAAAAACAACAACAACTTACAATTATAGTTTGGATGAAGAGATTAGCAGGTACTACTACTATTTTAGTATGGCTTTATGTTATGTATATATTTATACAAGAACAAGCACCATTTAATGAGGTAGTACCTTATTGCATGGGTAGTACCATGTTAATATTTGGTATCTTATCTATGATATTTAAGGGTTTAGAGTACTGGGAAAAAAAGATCTCTAAAGAGATATAATAATAATTGAGAAAATAGAATGATTCAAATAGAAAAAGTAAACAAAATATTTAATGAAGGTACTCCACAAGCATTTGAAGCCTTAAAAAATATAGATTTAAACATATCTGAGGGTGAGAGTGTTATTTTAAGTGGAGTTAGTGGTAGTGGAAAATCTACACTACTTTCACTCATAGCAGCCTTAGATAAACCTAGCTCAGGTAAAATAGAAGTCAATGGAGAACTCATCTCTAAACTCCCAGACCTACACGCTAGTGCATACCGTGCTAAAAGTATAGGCTTTATATTTCAACACTTTAACCTCATAGAGTCACTAAGTGTTGAAGAGAATGTTTTAGCTCCACTTATAAACTCTAAATTAGGCATAGACACCATAAAAAAGATGGCTCAAAAGAGTATGAAAGATGCATCCATAGAACATAAAGCTACGCAAAGCATTAAAGAGTTATCTGGTGGAGAAAAACAGAGATGTGCCATAGCAAGAGCTTTAGTTTGTGACCCAAAAATCATTATTTGTGATGAACCAACAGCAAACTTAGATAGAGCAAACTCTTTAAAATTTATAGATATACTTAAAGATTTAAAACAACAAAATAAAACAGTTATAGTAGCAACCCATGATCCTCTTTTTGAATCTTTAGAGTTTGTTACAAAAGTTATTTACATGGAAGATGGGGAGATTAAAACTAGTGAATGAAATACTTTTAAGCAGTGAAGTTATAGTATATTTACTCTCAGAAGCTCTACTCTATTTTTTACTTTTTATAGCATTTTTAACTACTCTTGCCCTCTTAAAGAGATGGGATTTTAATAGCTTTACTAAAGAGCAATTTAGTTTAGAAAATCGCTCTTATTTAGTTATGAGTATTATATTTTTTGTAATGCTATTAAAAGTTATGTTACTACCTTATTTTGTCTATACCATAGATGAACTCTCAAATCTAATACCAGGTGCTATGTGTGCTGCAGGTGTTATAGAGGCAAACGATTATGGTAATATCCTTTTATCTTTTAAAATAATCATACTCTTCTTAAGTGGCTTTTGGCTAAGTTTAAATAATTTAGATATTCAAGCTAAAAACTATCCATATCTTAAATTAAAATCTTGGTTTTTCATACTGATATTTGTCTTTTTAAGTATTGAATTTACTTTAGACATATTATATTTTACAAATATTAGTACAGACAATCCTGTAAGCTGTTGCTCTGCAATATTTGGACAAACAGGGGGTGCAAATGATCTACCTTTTGGCTTAGATATAATTAAGCTACTTTTACTTTTTTACCTACTTTTTTTACTAGTAATCATAACTACTATATATGAGATGACACTAGCAAACATAACGGCTAGTCTACTTTTTACCATAGTCTCCTACTACACCATAGTCTACTTTTTTGGAACATACATATATGAACTCCCAACCCATAAATGCCCATTTTGCATGTTACAAGACCACTACTACTTTGTAGGCTACCTAGTATGGGGATTAGCCCTTTTAGGAATATTTCTAAACATAAACTCAGCCCTAATGCAAAGCATATTTAAACAAAAAAGTAAAAAGCTAAAAAATATTTCACTAATAACCATAACCCTATTTGTACTACTATGCAGCTCTTATGTAGCAATTTATTATTTTAAAAATGGGGTTTTGTTGTAGGTATTTGACATATGTTATCTATTATGATAACATATGCTATGAATTGGAATATAGAGTTTTTTAATAAGAAGGTAGAGGATGAAACTTTTTCACTACCTCCAAAAATTTTAGCAAAAATGTTACATATTTTTGAACTGATAGAGATGGCAGGTGCTCAGCTTGGAGAACCATATACAAAACCATTAAATGATGGATTATTTGAAGTACGAGCCAAAGCAAAAGATGGTATTGGTAGAAGTATATATTGTTATCAAAAAGGAAAAGTAATTATAATATTACATTCGTTTGTTAAAAAAGACCAAAAAACACCTAAAAAAAATCTTGAAATTGCTTTAAAACGAAAAAAGGAGATAGACCATGGAAACAAATAGACCAACATTTAAAAGTTTCAAAGACAAGGCTCTAAAAAATACAGAAGTAAGAGAAGAATATAATAATTTAGCCCCACTCTTTAACATCAAAAAACAACTTATAGCCAGCAGACTTGCAAAAGGCGTTACCCAAACTCAAATTGCTCTTAAAATTGGTACATCTAAATCAAATATTTCCAGATTGGAAAGCCTTAACAATACCTATATGCCAAATCTTGGTACACTCATAAAATATGCAGAAGCTTTAGGACTTAGGTTAGATATAGGGCTTAGTAAATAATAAAGCCTAAATAAAGGAGTGTAATAGAGTATATGTAGCTCTGATGTAGATATGTATTATTTTAAACCGTAGTTTACAGTATACTGATTAGTATAGTACAAAAAGACATGCATAAAAAAGCAACCCTATATCATCTCCCTTTTATATTTATTTAAACCATCAAAAATACAACTTAAATACTTTTAAGATATAATATAAGAATTATAGGAGAGTAATATAGTAATGGAACATATTTTAAACAGTCTTAACCCATCTCAGAGAGATGCAGTTGAGCATATTGATGGTGCTATGCTAATATTGGCAGGTGCTGGGTCGGGTAAAACTAAAACTTTAACAGCTAGACTTGCTTACCTTGTAGGGGTAGTAGGAATTGACCCACAAAACACACTTACACTTACTTTTACAAACAAAGCAGCAGCAGAGATGAGAGAGAGGGCTTTAAAGCAGATGCCATCAAGAGTCTCATACCCTCCTCTACTTTGTACTTTTCATAAGTTTGGATTACTTTTTTTAAAATTTCATATAGAAAAACTAGGTAGGGCTAACACTTTTGTCATTATAGATAGTGACGATAAAAAGAGACTCATTCGCTCCATAGCAAAAGAGTTAAAGACAGAGTTAAACATATCTTTTATAGCTTCAGAAATATCGAAATATAAAAACTCCATACTAAGTCCTCAACTAGTTAAAGAGAAGGCTGAACTATCAGACTATAAAAAGATTGCTCAAATATATGAGATCTATCAAGCAAATATAGAAGAGAACAATCTTGTAGATTTTGATGATCTCTTAATGCTTACCTTTAAAATATTAGATGAAAATGTAGAGCTTAGAAAAGAGGTAAGTAATAAATATAAGTACATAATGGTAGATGAGTACCAAGATACCAACGAGTTACAGTTTCGTCTTCTTGAACACCTATGTAGTGAACATAAAAACTTGTGTGTAGTTGGAGATGATGACCAAAGCATTTATGGTTGGAGGGGTGCAAATATTCGTAATATATTAGAGTTTTCAGATAACTTTAAAAACTGTAAAACTGTAAAACTAGAGACAAATTACCGTTCAACCCAACCAATACTTACAGCTGCCAATACACTTATAGAGCATAACTCTACAAGACTGGGTAAAAACTTAACTTCTCATAAGGGAGAAGGTGGAGAAGTTAAACTCTTTCACTCTCTTGATGAATCAATGGAAGCAAAAGCTATAGCAGGACAAATACATAAACTTTTAGACTCAGGTATAGACCCAGATGAGATAGCTGTACTCTACCGTATAAATGCTCTATCTCGCTCTTTAGAAGAGGGTTTTTCAAAAGAGGGATTGAGCTTTAAACTCATAGGAGGTATGCGTTTTTATGAGAGAGCTGAGATAAAAGACCTCATATCTTACTTTAGGGTTATAGCAAATCCAAATGATGATTTTTCACTACTTAGAATTATAAATAAACCTAAAAGAGGCATAGGAAAAGCATCTATAGAAAAACTACAAAAAGCTTCTCTTGATGCAAATAGATCCCTATATTCATATATAAAAAATTGTATAGATTCAAAGCAAGATATAATTGTAAGCAAAAAGGTATTTAACTCTTTAGTTCAATTAATTGATAATATAAATATGCTTCAAGATGAAGCTAAAAGTAGCATTGGAAACTTTATTGCTCTTTTTGATGAGCAGATAAAGCTAAAAGACAATTATGTAAATATGGTAGATGGTATGGATAGAATCATGAATATAGATGAGTTCTATGGATACTTTAGAGATGCTGTCGATAAAAATCCAAATATTTCACTAGATGAGTTCTTAAACGATATATCTTTACAGAGTGATCAAGACCAAATAGAAGATAATGCCATTACTATTATGAGCATACACGCAGCTAAAGGTTTAGAGTTTGAACACCTATTTGTTATAGGGCTAGAGGAGGAGTTCTTCCCACTCTTAGGTGAGGGTTGCGACATGGAAGAGGAGAGGCGTTTAGGATATGTTGCTATAACTAGAGCTAAATCAGACTTAACACTGTGTTATGTAGATAGTAGGTTCTATAAAGGTCGTCGTAAGATGATAGAGAAGAGTCGTTTTCTAGGAGAAGCAGGACTTATTCAAGATACAAGCCTTAAAGTTAGTAAAAGCTCTACTTTTAAAAAGGGTGATTTAGTTAAACATAAAATTTTTGGCATAGGACGAGTTCAAGCAGTCAATAAGTCTGGACATGAGTACAAACTACTCATAAACTTTGGAGGAAATAAAAAAGAGATACTAAGCTCTTTTGTTAAACCAATATGAAAAATGAAAAATTAAATAGACTTTTTGTTGTAAATAAACCCATCTTTAAATCTTCTAATGGATATATGGGCTATGTAAAACGAAAGTATGGTACAAAAAAAGTTGGATTTTCTGGGACACTTGACCCATTTGCTACAGGCTGTCTCATAGTAGCTACTGGGCAATACACAAAACTTTTTCAGTACTTAAAAAAAACACCAAAAACATACAAGGCTACTCTATGGTTAGGAGCTAACTCACCATCGCTTGATATTGAACAGATAGATAGCATAAAAGAGATTGAAGAGTTCTCAAAAGAGACCATAAAAGAGGTTTTAAATTCATTAAAAGGTGAGCTAACATACTACCCTCCAAAGTTTTGTGCAAAAAAAGTAAATGGCAAAAGAGCTTATGAGTTAGCAAGAGAAGGCAAAGAAGTAGAGCTAAAAACTATAACTTCAAACATTTATAATATAAAACTCATAAACTATAATCACCCTTTTGTTCACTTTGAAGCAGAGGTTAGTGAAGGTACATACATACGAAGTTTAGGTAGCCTAGTAGCAGATAAACTTAAAGTAGATGGTACTCTCTCTAGTCTTCATCGCATAAATGAAGGTGAGTTTTTTTACAAAAATGAAGAAGCATTAAATCCATTTAATCATTTAAATTTAGAAAACAATAGATATAGTGGTGATACAAAGTGGATAGAGTTAGGAAAAAAACTCTCAATAGATTACTTTGAAAATAAAAAAGATGGAATATATTTAGTTAAAAGTAAAAACTTTTTTTCTATTATTGAAATTTTAAATAGAGAGATTAAATACAAATTAAATAGATTGGAAATATTTAAATAAGTTATTTCTATTATTTAATATGTTACAATATACGGTTCTACAAAACAAAACAAAGGATAAATATGAAAAGTTTAAAACTTTCAGTAGTATCATTACTACTTGGTTCTTCTCTTGCAATCGCTGGAGGAACAATAGGAAAAAATATAGAGCCACCAGTTTCAGAGGTTGTTGAAGTTGTTCAAGAAGATAACTCAGGTTTCTACGCAGGTTTAGGATACTCTTGTTTACAAATGGATTTCCATAGACCATACATGGATGTTCGTGCTATGACTGCTATGAGTATTACAGCTGGTTATGACTTTAATGACTATATTGCAATTGAGGGTAGATACTCTTTAAGCATTGGTGATTCTGAAGTTGAAACAAAATACACAGATGGTGATAAAGCTTGGGATTTAGCAAATGCTGGTCTATATATCAAGCCAAAACTAACTATGGATATGGTTACAATATATGGTCTACTAGGTTATGGTCAGTTTGCTTATGACAATGGTACATCTTATACAGCAACTGGTTTCCAATATGGTCTTGGTGTTAGTGCAATGGCAACTGACAACATAGATGTATATGCTGACTATAGAAGCTTATTTAATGATGAAGACTTTGATGGTCTAAGTATGAATGAAACAGTTCATGCTAACTCATATACTGTTGGTGTTAACTACCACTTTTAGAGTTTTATAAGCCTACTCTTTTGAGTAGGTTTATCTTATTTAACAATTACCACTTCCCTAATAAATACTTATAAACAATACATAAGGTAACTAAAAAACACAAAAGACAACTATTTTCCATAAGTGTAAAGTATTACTTGACACTTTATATTAAAATAACTATAATACTCTTATAAAATATATAAGGAATAAGCATGTCACTAAAGATGAAAGAGCTAATGCAAAAAAGTAGTGAAAGTAAATCTACTATCTTATTTTATGTAAAAGAGGGACTTCTTCCAGAACCTATTAAACCAAAACCAAACCTACATCTCTATGATGAAAGTTGCATAGAGATACTTAAATTTATTAAGTATTTACAGAATAATTTTTCATATACAATATCTGAAATTAAAAGTATTTTTAAAAACAATAACTTTGAATTTGATGACTCTTTTGATATGATGGTTAGATCATTAGAACTTATATCTAGTGGGCAAAATAATCAATGGTATGGAAAAAATGATTTTTTAGAACTTAGTAGTATTAATGAAGAGAAGCTAATTGAGTATAAAGAAAAAGGTTATATTTTTGAGCGAGAAAAAGGTTTTTCAACCAAAGAGTTTGAAATAGTACAAATTTTAAATAAAGCTACTAAACTAGGACTTGACTACTCTCTATTGGATGATTATGTAAAAAGTGCAAAAGAGTTAGCAAAAAAAGAGAATGATGTAGGCTCAACTCTTCTTCACTGCAACAGAGAGTCGCATGATGCAAGATATGAACTACTTTTTGATTTGGTATTAACACTTAAACCTTATATTTTTAATCTACATACTGTACAAGAACATCAAAGTAAAATAAACAATAAAAAAGGAATTTAGATGAAAAAATTATTTAAAATAACAGGATTTACTCCATATATATTTATTATATTTCTAAATGCAATGACAGATTTAGGTCATAAAATAATTTTACAAAATACTATTTTTAAGTCTTATGATGGCTCAGAACTTATAGTCTTAACAGCCATTGTAAATGCTTTTATACTTTTACCATTTATTTTTCTCTTCTCTCCCTCTGGTTTTATAAGTGATAAATACCCTAAAACAAAAGTCATTGAGTATGCATCTATGGCAGCTATTGTTATAACTACACTTATACTATTTTCATACTATATGGGTTGGTTTTGGTTATCATTTGGACTTACACTAGTTTTAGCATCACAAAGTGCAATCTACTCTCCTGCTAAATATGGACTAATTAAGGAGATGACTGGTAATGAAAACTTAGCACAAGCAAATGCAATAGTACAAGCTGTAACCATAGTCTCCATTCTAGCTGGAGCAGTTGTCTACTCCATACTATTTGAAAATTTATTACAAAATAGAAGTACAGATCCATCTGAAATACTAACATACATAGCACCTGTAGGATACCTTCTCATAACTGCTAGTATTGTAGAATATATGCTAGCAAAACGATTAGTAAGAAAATTTAAATCTTTTAGTTCAAATAAAAAAATTACTTTTGAAATATCAAAATATAAAAACTTATCTTATTTAAAATCAAATTTAAAAGTTATACGAAGCCATGAAACAGTATGGTTAAGCATACTAGGTCTTTCAGTTCTTTGGGGAGTTTCTCAAGTTGTTTTAGCTATATTTGGAGAATTTATTAAAAATAATTTAGATATAAATGATACTGTAATAGTTCAAGGTCTTTTAGCACTAAGTGGGTTAGGTATGGTAATTGGTTCAATATTTGTAGCACGAGTAAGTAGACACTACATAGAGACAGGAATCATACCTCTAGGAGCTTTTGGTGTAGCTATAAGTATTTACTCCATACCATCCTTAACATCACTCTACTCTTTAGGTACAGCTCTATTTCTATTTGGTTTCTTTGCTGGGTTGTTTATGGTTCCATTAAACTCTCTAATACAATTTTCAACACCATCTAATGTTTTAGGTAAAGTACTTGCTGGTAATAACTTTATGCAAAATTTAAGTATGTTCTCATTTCTTATCTTAACAGCATCATTTGGATACTTAGAGTTATCTTCATCTACACTATTTTACATTATATCTACCATAGCATTTTTAGCTATGGCTTATACCTTTTTAAAGTTACCTCAATCTCTCATTCGATACTTAGTCAAAATAGTTATTGGATTTAAATATAGCCTACATGTAGACGGACTAAATAACATTGAAGGAAAAGGTGGTGTACTACTATTAGGTAATCACATATCATTTTTAGACTGGGCTATTTTACAAATGGCATATCCAAACCAAATTCGTTTTGTAATGGAGAGAAGTTACTACTCTAAATGGTATCTTAAACCTTTTTTAGACTTTTTTAAAGTTATACCTATATCTAGCCGTGGTAGTAAAGGAGCATTAAAGTTAGTAACTCAAGCTCTTAATGCAGGTGAGACAGTTGCTCTATTTCCAGAGGGACATATATCGAGAAATGGTCATTTAGGTGAGTTTCAAAGAGGATTTGAAATTGCAACCAAAGGTGTAGAGAATGCTGTTATAGTTCCTTTTTATCTTAAGGGATTATGGGAAGATAACTTTTCATACGCTTCAAATAAGATGAAGAAAAATACAAATAAAGAAATTTCTGTTACATTTGGTAAAGAGATGCCAATATCTACAAAAACAAATGAAGTTAAAAAAAGTATATTTGACCTCTCTGTTAAAAGTTGGAAAGATTATGCTGATACATTAAACCCCATACAAAAAGAGTGGATTAATACAGCTAAAGAGGTTTCAACAAATTTATGTATGGCTGATTCTACAGGAGTTAAACTAAGTGGTAATAAATTTATTACAGGTACATTTATGATAGCTTCTGCCCTAAAAAATAAACTAAAAAATACTCAAAACATAGGTCTACTACTACCTACATCTGTTGGTGGGTCTATGGGGAATATGGCTGTACTAACTCTAGGTAAAACCATTGTAAACTTAAACTACTCTAGTGGAGACGCTTCACTTCTTCATGCCATAGACATAGCAAATATTACAAAAGTTATTGCTTCAAAACAGTTTATAAAAAAACTAAAAGCAAAAGGTTTCGATATGGGTGAAGTTCTAAAAGATGTTGAAGTAATTTACCTTGAAGATGTCAAATCTGAAATGAGTAAAATAAAAGGTCTTATGACTCTTCTTATGGTTAAACTACTACCAGCATCTATGTTAAGTTGGTGTTTTGTAAAAAATAGTAACTTAGATGATACTGCTGCCATACTCTTCTCTAGTGGAAGTGAGGGAACACCAAAAGGCATAGAGTTAAGCCATAAAAATATGATGGGAAATATAAAACAAACCATAACACTTATGAATCCTACTGAAAATGATGTAATGCTAGGAACTCTACCTATATTTCACTCATTTGGATTAACAGTAACAACGCTACTACCACTTATTGAAGGCATACCAGTAGTTTGTCACCCTGATCCTACAGACGGCTTTGGCATAGGAAAAATGGCTGCAAAATATGAAGCTACTATGCTCTTTGCAACTGCTACATTCTTTAGACTCTATACTCGCAATAGAAAACTAAATCCACTTATGTTTAAAGATTTAAGAATGGTAGTAGCAGGTGCAGAGAAGTTACCAAAAGAGATAAGAGATGCCTTTAAGAGTAAATTTGGTCATAACATCTATGAGGGTTATGGTGCAACTGAAACAACACCTGTTGCATCTATAAATATTCCTGATGTACTAATGATTGACTATTGGAGAGTACAAAAAGGCTCAAAAGTAGGAACTGTAGGACTACCAATACCTGGTTCTAGTTTTAAAATAGTAGATCCTGAGAGCTTTAAGACACTAGCAACTGGTGAAGAGGGTATGATTCTCATAGGTGGAACACAAATAATGAAAGGTTACATAGGCGACCCTGAAAAAACAGCTTCTGTCATAAAAGAGTTAGATGGTATACGATGGTATATAACAGGAGATAAAGGTAAAGTAGATGAAGATGGATTCTTAACCATAGTAGATCGTTATAGCCGTTTTGCCAAAATAGCAGGTGAGATGGTAAGTTTAGGATTAGTAGAGTCTAAAATAGTAAAAATACTAAGTGAAAATGAGCAAATAGCTATAACATCTCTACCAGATACAAAAAAAGGAGAAAAGCTAGTACTACTTCTTGAAGGAGATATAGAGTTAGACACTCTAAAAGAGCAAATCAAATCTCTAAGTATCAATCCACTATTTATACCATCTGAGTATTATAAAGTAGATAAACTACCAAAACTAGGCACAGGAAAAGCTGACTTCAAAGGAGTTAAAACCTTAGCTAGGGAGTTGAGTTTAAACTAATTTAAGACTGTCATTACTTTTTAAGTGATGACATGAAACCAGATAAAAAACCAGATTTTTTAGCTATATTTTTATCTTTAGAAATATTTCTAACTTTATTAACTTTTTTGATTTCATTAACTTTATTAACTCTTTTAATTTTATGAAGAATGTTATTAATATGTTCCAATATATTACTCTGATTAGTAAAAGTAATATCATAAGTATATGTTAAACCATCTGTTTGCATGGTATCTAATCCTATCGCACATATTATAAAGTGTTCTTTTTTCAATCTTAGTCGTTTTTTAAGTCTTAAATATTTATCTATATCTTTTCTAAACTCCCCACTTTTACACTCAATACAGACTGGTGTATTATCTACTATAAAAAATATATCTAACTCATTTTTATCATTATTTGCATAAGTAACTTTTAAACCTTTTATTAAATTATATGAGAAATTTTCTGTTTCAAATAGTTCTAAAAGCATCATATATATATACCATTCCATCCAAATACCATTAAAAAAGTTAACAATTTTAGTAGCTTTTTGTATCTCTATATATATTGCATTTTTCTTTTTATCATAAAAATACCTAGATGCAAATGAGTAATCATATATCTCTTTACAGAAACTTTTTATAATATCTATATCTTCTTTACTCTTATTGTCTAAAACTATCTTAACTGTATCATAACCTTTTTTTTGAATATAGCGTATCTGCTCCAATACACTCTCTAGCACATGAAAATTATTACCAAGTGTAATAGCAACTTCATCAAAAAACCCTTTAGTATCTATGGAATCTAAATCAATATCAGCACTCATGTTATTTTTTGTATACCAATCTATTATAAGTTGATGATCTTCATTATTATTAAACTCTTTAGAATGAGATATATTATCTACTATCTTAGAATTTTTGGATGAACTTAATTTAGAAGTTTTTAGTTTCTCTTTTAGTATTACTATTTCATCTTGAAATTTTTTATTTTGATTAAGAATTTTACTGTATTTATTATTGAATGTAGAGTTTTGTTTTTTTAAATTTAATATTTTTTTTTCAAATTCATCAAATTTTGCTTTATATTGATTTATCTCATTTTGTTTTTTACTATAAGCTAAAATAATCTTTTGAATAAAAGAAATTGTATCTACAACTCTATTTTCACTCTTGCATTTAGGACATTTAGCCATTTTATCAATATATGTTTCTGAAACTTCTTTGATATATGCACACTTACTACATCTGAAAATAGACATACTATACTCCTTAAGTAAAATTTAACTCAATACCTCTTTTTTTCTTCTATTTCTAATTATATAAAAAAGTGTAATAAATATAACAGAGATTAGTGCTATAAGTGTTGCACTTTTTAGGTATTCTGATATTAACTCTTCATTTGAGCCTACGGCATATCCAACAGCTACTAGGACTACAATCCATATTCCTGCACCTATAGATGTAAATAGTGAAAATTTAAATAAGTTCATTTTGGATAGACCTGCAGGTAGGGAGATGAGTTGTCTAATACCAGGGATTAACCTGCCAGTAAAAGTAGATATTTCACCATGGTTCTCAAAAAATTTATCTAATTTTTCTAATGTTTGCTCTTTTATAAAAAAATATTTACCATATTTTAAAATAAATTTTCGTCCAAAGAACATAGCAATATAGTAGTTTAATAAAGCACCAAATAGTGAACCTAGTATCCCAATAAGAACGATAATATATAGGTTCATTTCACCTTTATAAGCTAAATAACCTGCTGGTACCATTATGATTTCACTAGGAAAAGGGAAAAAAGTACTCTCTAGAAACATAAGAAGAAAAATACCCCAATATCCCATATCACCAATATATTGGACTATTGTTTCTGCTATTTGATGTATCATCTATTCCTCTGAGAATGCACCAACGGCTGTCAATCTTTTATAACGATTATCTAGCAATTCATCTGTACTCAATTCTCTTAACTCATTTACACTATCTAAAAAGTATTTTTTTAGTACAGCTGCTGCTGTCTCTTTATCTCTATGCGCACCTATGAGAGGTTCATCTAGTACATCATCTATTAGTTTATGCTCTAGTAGATCTGTTGATGTTATTTTAAGAGCTTTTGTTGCTGTCTCAACCTTAGATGAATCATTCCATAAAATAGCAGAACAACCCTCTGGAGATATTACAGAAAATACTGAGTAACGCATCATAGCTAGTTTATCAGCAACTCCAATAGCTAATGCACCACCAGAACCACCTTCACCTATAACTATTGATACCATAGGAACTTTTACAGAAGCAAACTCAAAAAGATTTTTAGCAATAGCTTCACTCTGCCCTCTCTCTTCAGCACCAAGCCCAGGGTATGCACCTGGGGTGTCTATTAGTAGAAGTACAGGTATATCAAATTTCTCTGCCATCTTCACAGCACGAAGAGCTTTTCTATAACCTTCTGGGTTTGGCATACCAAAATTTCTTTTTATCTTATTTTTAACACCTCTACCTTTTTGCTCACCAATTACCATAGTCTTTTGCCCATCAACCCAACCTATGTAACATAACATAGCAGGATCATCACGAAATGCTCTATCTCCATGTATTTCATAAGCATCATCCATAATTAATTTTATATAATCAAGACTATATGGTCTATCAGCATGACGAGCAAGCTGTAGTTTTTGATAATCATTTAGAGAACCAAAAGTTTTATCTACCTCTTTTTCAAGCTCTTTTTGATATTTCTCTACAGCTTCTAAGTTAGCAATGGCATGTGCAGATATTATAGACTCTTGTATCTTCTCTATTTTACTCTCAAACTCTAAATATGTTGCCATCTATAAACCCTTATATTTTTTTGAATATAACTACACCGTTTGTTCCACCAAAACCAAACGAGTTACTCATAACTATATTTATATCTGCTTTCCTAGCTTTATTTGGAACATAATCTAAATCACAGTTTTCATCTGGAGTTGTGTAGTTAATAGTTGGAGGTAGTACCCCATCTCTCATTGCCATAAGTGACACAACTGCTTCAATAGCACCAGCAGCACCAAGACAGTGACCAATTTGCCCCTTAATAGAACTAACAGGAGGACAATTCTCTTTACCACCAAATAGCTCTTTAAGTGCTGCTGTCTCATTTTTATCATTTACAGGTGTTGATGTTCCATGTGCATTTACATAGTCAATTTTAGGCTCACCTGCCATTTTATATGCACCCTTCATTGCTCTAAGTGGTCCATCCATTGTAGGTGTAGTTATATGATTTGCATCACCACTTTCACCAAAGCCAACTAGCTCACCATAAATTCTTGCTCCTCTAGCTACTGCATCATCATAACTCTCTAAAACAAGAGCTGCTGCACCCTCACCCATAACAAAACCATCACGATCTGTATCAAATGGTCTTGAAGCAGTTTGAGGTGAATCATTTCTAGTTGATAGTGCTTTCATTGAAGCAAAACCACCCATACCTGCACCACAAATAGCAGATTCAGCACCAATAACAAGCATCTTCTCAGCTGTTCCAACCATGATTGATTTTGCAGCTTCACCTATAGCATGAGTACCAGCAGCACAAGCAGTAACTGAAGATAGATTTGGACCTCTTAAATCTTGATATATAGATACAAATCCACCAAGCATATTTACCAATGATGATGGTATAAAAAATGGAGATATTCTTCTAGGTCCTCTAGTTGCACAAACAACAGAATTTTTTTCTATATTTGGCAAGCCACCTATTCCTGATGCAGATGCAATACCAAAACTATCCCTATCAAAACCTTCTGGAAGATTTGCATCTTCCATAGCTTCAGCAGCAGCTTTTAATCCAAGCTGAATAAATCTATCTGCTTTTTTAGCCTCTTTTGCATCCATAACAGTGTTTACATCAAAATTAGTAATCTCTCCTGCAATTTGTGCAGAGAACTTTTCAATATCAAAAAGTTCTACTTTTTTAATTCCACATTTTCCATCTACAATTGCAGAGAATGCACTCTCTTTATCTAGTCCAAGAGAATTTATCATTCCTAAACCTGTAACTACTACTCTTTTCACTGGCTCTCCTATCTGGCTATTTTACATAAGATATATATAAGTACTTCATAAAATACTCAAATATATTTTAATAGACTTCCTAAAAAGGAAATCTACTTACAATTTATACATTCTCTATAAATTTAATTGCGTCTGATACAGTTGCTATAGCTTCTGCTTGATCATCAGGAATTTCAATATCGAATTTCTCTTCAAGTGCCATTACTAGCTCAACAACATCAAGACTATCAGCTCCAAGATCCTCTACGAATTTAGACTCTTCTTTTACCTCATCTGGGCTCACATTTAGTTGCTCAACAACTACTTCTTTTACATCATCAAATAATGCCATTGATTACTCCTTAAATTTTTAAAATACGCACAATTATATCAGAATAATTATAAAAGAAGTATTCTTTTTAAACTTAATAAGCTTTTTAAAGTATCTTTTTACAAAAGAATCAACTTATATACCCAAAAGCTTTTTTCTTATAAAAGGATCATGTAAGTTTTTACCTTGTAGCATAAGCCTCTTCATCTCTTCATAATTTACAAAACCATCTCTCTTTGACTCATAAGCTCCAAAACCATAACCCATAGGAGATTTAGCAATTCTTGAGTACCAAGCTTTTTTTACATCTATCCATTTATTACTATCAATAGTTTTTGTTATCATTTTTACTATAGTAGGGTTATGTGTTTTAAGCCATAATACTATACATCCAATATCATCAAAAAAATAAGTATTACCATTTTTAGTAGTTATTTGAGCTTCATATTTCATATCTTCAATATCCATATTACACTCTGAACACTGGTACTCTTTTGCTTTAATAGTTACGATTTTATATTCTGTATTATCTTTATATACATACCTAGCTCCATCTTCACTACCTAATGCTAAAAACATTATTACTATAATAGCTATTACAATAATAAATGTTAACAAATTAATCAATATTTTTTTCATTTACTTAACTCCAATTTCTTTATTTTAATTAAATTTAAAAACTCTTCTACAACATAAAATGAACCAAAGACTAAATACTCATCATCATCATTTAAAATATTGTTAAAACTGCTATACTCTAACCCTACATTTTTTAAAGCAGACTCTATTGCCTCTTGTGTAGTTACTCTTTGTGAGTTTATAGATAGTACTTCTACTCTTTTTACTTTTGGTTTTAGTATGCGTAAAACCTCTTCATAATCTTTATCATCTAAAGAGTTATATATAAGTACTACTTTTGAACTTAACGCCTGTTCTATGGCTTTAGCTGCCAATGGGTTGTGTCCTACATCTATGCGTATGTTTTTAGCTAAAGGGTAGAAGCGTCCAAATAGCTCTAAGTTTTTTAAATCATCTATGTTATATGAAATATTTAATATATCTAAAGCTCTTAAAGCAACCATAGCATTATCTACTAAGTAGTTAGCCCAAAATTTCTTTTTAGCTATACTAATAACTCTATTACGCTTTGTCATATTAGAGTTTAACTCAAATACCTCTACCCTCTTCTGTAAAGCAATATCTTTAGCTATGGTATAAACTTCACTATATACTTGTGGTGATAATAGAACTTTCTTTTGAATACTTCGTATTTTAGTAGAAGCTATCTGCTCTATTGTATCTCCTAAAAAAGCTTGATGATCTACTCCTATGGGAGTAATTACCGATAACTCTTTACTACAAACATTTGTGGCATCAAATTCACCACCTAATCCAGCTTCTAAAACTATGAGATCACACTCCTCTAAAGCTACAAAGGCTAAGAGTGTTGTGTATTCAAAATAGGAGAGTGAATCACTCATTTTTTTACCTAAAATATTAAAAAGTTTTTTATGTGATAATTCTAATTTTTCATCTGAAATATCTTCACCATTTAACCAAATTCGTTCATTAAATTTTAAAATATGCGGAGAGGAGTAGTGTCCAACACTTAATGATTTACTTGCAAGATAAGAGATCATTCTTCCTGTAGAACCCTTACCATTTGTACCTACAATATGTACAACTTTAGGATGTTTGATATATGATTTCAATAGACCATAAGCTATATGTACCCTCTTATGGTCTATCTCTTTGTAGTAGAGAGGTTTACTCTCTAAAAACGCATATAGACTCATACTATTTTTTAGCTACTTTAGATTTATTTTTAGGAGGCAATGCACCTTTTACACTTACATACGCCAAGAATTCATCCAATGCTTTCTCTAAACCTTTTCTAATTGCTCTAGTTCTAAGTGTTGAAGAGGCAAGAGAACTAGCATGAATATCAGCTTCAAATGTACTGCTTATATTCTTTTTTAAAGTACCTTGCTTAGTATACATTATAAAGTTAACTCTAGTAATTACACGATAACGAGTTACATAACCATTCTCATAAGAGAGAGGATGAAAAGTTGTACCTCTATAAGATACATAGATACTACTTTGTGCTTCTTTTTTAGGTACAACTTTACCTTTAAAACGAGTATATATAAGACGATTCATCTCATCTTTTACAAAAGGTGCATTCTCTGGCTCTACCATATCTACTTCAACTTTTACATAGACTTTTTCATCAAAAATATTTTGAATATATTGTACAGATGGTTTATAACCACAAGAGACTAAAAAAAGTGTTAAAGAGATCAGTAACACTTTGTTTATAGACGATAGTTTTTTTCTCATTTTATCTCCATTTATTAAATTTTAAACTATGCTGGTTTAACAGCTAAATTTACAAGCTTATTTGGTACAACTACCTCTTTGACTATCTGCATACCTTCAAGCCATTTAGCACCAGCCTCTTTTGCTAATGTAAGTATATCATCTTTACTAGCACTTGGGCTTACCTCAATTTGAGTTCTCTTCTTTCCACCTATCATAACAACATACATAACACTATCTTGAACAAAAACTTCCTCTTTTACTTTGAGTGTAGCATTGAAGTTTTCTCTGCTAAACAGCTCTTCACTAAGTTCTGAACTAATATGAGGGACTATAGGCTCTAGCAGATTTAACATAATATACATCCCCTCTGTCCATACCTCAGCACTATCTTGTTTGTCTAGTGCATTCATAGCCTCCATACAAGATGCTATGAGTGTATTGAAAGCAAATGTTTTTTCATAAACATCTGAAGACTTCTGAAGTGCTTCATATACTTTAACTCTTGCTAATTTAGACTCTTTACTTAAACTACTTTGATCTATGTTTGGAAGAGTGTTACCACTAACTCTCTCTTTTCTATCATAAAGTTTTTTAAGAAATCTAAATGCACCCTCAACAGCAGAGTCATTCCACTCTAACTCTTTTACAGGTGGTGCAGCAAAAAGTGTAAAGAGCCTTGCTGTATCTGCTCCATACTTCTCAACTAAAGCATCTGGATCAACTGTATTTCCTTTAGATTTTGACATTTTTGCCCCATCCATAAGTACCATACCTTGAGTTAAAAGATTCTCAAAAGGCTCATCTATATTATGGTACCCCAAATCACGAAGCACTTTTGTAAAAAATCTAGCATAGAGCAGATGAAGTATGGCATGTTCAATGCCTCCAATATATTGATCAACACCTAACCAGTAGTTAGCATCCTCTTTGTCTATACCTGTTGTATCCCATTTTTTAGGATTTGTTGCATATCTAAACTGATACCAACTAGACTGTACAAATGTATCTAAGGTATCTGTCTCTCTAGTAGCACTCTTCCCACACTCTGGACAAATACAATCTTTCCAAGTTGGATGTTTTTCTAATGGATTACCCTCACCTGTTATCTCTACATCTTCAGGAAGAGTAATTGGTAGATTTTCTATCTTCTCAGGTACTAGTCCACAACTACTACAATGAACAAAAGGTATAGGAGCTCCCCAGTAACGCTGTCTACTAATACCCCAATTTCTTAGCTTGTAGTTAGTTGTACCTTTACCTAAAGCATCCTCTTCAAACTTAGAGATAATAGCAGGTTTAGCATCTACATTTTTCATGCCAGAAAAGTCACCTGAATTTTCTAACTTACCCTCTAGTGTATATGGTAACTCATCTCCTTCAATAACTCTTTTTATTGGAAGATCATACTTAGTAGCAAACTCAAAATCTCTCTCATCATGAGCTGGAACTGCCATAACTGCACCACCACCATAAGATGCCAATACAAAGTTAGCAGTCCATACAGGTATCTCCTCTTTTGTTAATGGGTGTATAACACTAATACCTAAATCATAACCCTCTTTACCCTCTTTAGCTCTCTCTATCTCTGTCATATTTGTAATAGTAGTTATCTTATCTGCTACATCACTACTTAAAAGGTTATTCTCTATAAGATACTTTGTTATGGGGTGTTCAGCAGCAAGAGCAGAGTAAGTAACTCCATAAATAGTATCTGGTCTTGTTGTAAATACTGTGTACTTACTAAAATTACCACCAAGCTTCTCTTTTGATGATGGTGTTAACTCAAATTCAAACTCTAAGCCTTGTGACTTACCTATCCAGTTACTCTGCATAGTTAAAACTTGACTTGGCCACTTACCCTCTAAGCCTTTTAAATCGTCTAAAAGATCATCTGAGTATTTTTTAATATCTAAGTAGTAACCTGGCATCTCTTTAAGCTCTACTTCATTGTCGCATCTCCAACAACAACCCTCTTCAACTTGCTCATTTGCTAAAACAGTATGACAATCACTGCACCAGTTAACAGTAGTAGACTCTCTATATAGAAGCTTCTCTTGAAACATTTTGATGATGAATTCTTGTTCCCATTTAGTATATAGTTCATCACAAGTTGCAAACTCTCTTGTTTTTGAAAATGATAACCCTAGAGTATTTAACTCTTTTCTCATATAGTCAATATTTGAATATGTCCAATCTTTAGGGT
>Ga0256827_10000605_pt1 | contig 22527 bp, 16 predicted proteins | sample CV84metaG_FD_185977 | JGI IMG/M metagenome (GOLD analysis project Ga0256827, IMG submission 185977) | Hydrothermal vent microbial communities from East Pacific Rise, Pacific Ocean - CV84 | ecosystem: Environmental > Aquatic > Marine > Hydrothermal vents | place: Pacific Ocean: East Pacific Rise... | reverse complement strand
AATATAGTGTTTTATACTTTACTAATGCATAAATTATCTATTTTTATACTTTAGTAATGCATAAATTATCTATTTTTATACTTTAGTAATGCATAATTTTCTAAATAATTCGTTTAACATATAATTTGAGAAAAACTAGTTTTTCTTCTTTATTTGCCTGTTTTTACAACCACAATGTAACAAAATAATCCACTTTGCGTCATAGCTTCATAAATTACAAATAATGTATTGCAATTAATTATTTAATAGAAGGACTCAAACAATATCATAAATATTAAATCAATAATCATGAACAAATATATAACTCTCAGTTTTTTGCTTTTAATAAGTGTTTTTGCCATTGGTCAAAACAATCAATATATAAAAACAAAAGCTTACTCAAAGGTAGTTGTTGGCAAGCAAATTAATATCGAAATTAAGCAAACAGATTCTGCATACATAGAGGTTTTAACTGATAATTTTGATATGAATAAATTATCTTACTCTATAGAAAATAAGACTTTATATATAGGAGTAAAAGGATATAAGAATAACTTTATTGATGTAGAACTTGGTTGTCCAGAATATAAGCAAATAAAAGCTAGTGGAGCCGCTGATATAAGTAGTATTGGTGAAATTAGTGGAGCCAATCTTTACATTGAACTCAGTGGTGCATCAAGTGCTAAAATAGATTTAGACTATCATAAATTAAGTGTAAAACTAAGCGGAGCTTCTGACGTGAAAATAAGCGGAAATGTTGATAGTATATATCTAAATCTCAGTGGTGCAAGTGATTTTGATGGCTTTAATACTCAAAACAAATATGCAAGTGTACAGGCTAGTGGAGCAAGTGATGTAAAAATTAATACAGATAGTGTACTTATGGCTGATATCACTGGCGCAAGCTCTCTAAAGTATAAAAAAGAACCTACTACAAAAAAGATTAATTCCAAAGAATCTGTTTGGGTAAGTTACGATGATATGGGTGTATATGTAAGTGAAGATGAAGATACTGTAAGAGTTAATTTAGGAAATGGTCGCTCTGAGATAATTATTGTTGATGGTGATGAAGGCGTTAGAGTTGAAAAAAGAAGAAATAGATGCAAGTCTCGTTTTAAAGGTAATTGGGCAGGTTTAGAACTCGGAGTAAATGGATATTTAAACAATACTGGTGGTCTTGATATGCCCAAAGGTTATGAGTTTCTAGAGTTAAAATATGAGAAATCAACTAATTTTAATATTAATTTCTTCCAACAGAGTTTTAATCTTGCTGGCAATAAGCTTGGTTTAGTAACCGGTATGGGAATTCAGTGGTATAATTATAGATTTTCAAATGATGTAGTTATTAGAGCAGACTCTAGCGTATTGTATGGTTATAATGATGACAACTCAGGAAAATCATATATAAAAAGTAAACTTACAGCAAGTTATTTAGTAATTCCTTTATTACTCGAATTTCAAACAAACCCACATCATAATTCTCGAAGTTTTCACATAAGTGGAGGTGTAATTGGTGGAGTACGATTAGGATCTCACTCAAAGCAAGTATATACTGAGAATGGTAGCGGAAAAACCAAACCTAAGACTTATGACAGTTTTTATCTACAGCCTTTTCGCCTTGATGGAACTATGAGAATTGGTTGGGGACCAATTAATCTTTATGCTAATTATTCAATAATAGAAATGTTTAGAAAAGATAGAGGTCCTGAGTTGTATCCTTTTACTGTTGGTCTAATATTACCGTTCACATAGTGGCTATAAAAAAACGTCAATAACTTCGTTATATTCGTATTGAAAAACGTCATTTGCAAAAAGCAAACTCCTTTGTTTTCAATACTTCACAAGCCTTGTTCTTAACGTTTTTTATACACCACTTGTTAATAATATGCGTTTTAATAGTGATAGTATATATAAAAGGAAAACTACTTTTTTTCGCATAACAATTGTAGTCTAGTTAGAAAGTCTGGTAATTAGTTTTATCAGACTTTTATTGCTTATATATTTATCCTAATAGTTCATATCCTTGTAATTGATATACTTTGTTTTTCGTATTTTCGCCATTCGATGCAAGAATTAGGAAAAATGTATAAAATTGGATTTATTGGAAGTGGTAAAGTAGCAACTGCTTTAGCAAAGGCTTTTCATAATAATGGGCTTCAAGTATTGCAAATTTATTCTCCAAATAAGGATAATGCAAGAAAATTGGCTAGTTCTGTTAATGCTAAGGCTATAATTTCAATTGAAGAATTTGACAACAATATTGATTTTATTATAGTTTCCATAACTGATACTGCATTATTAAAGCTTGATTTCTCAGAAATAAATAGTTCTACACTTATTTGTCACACTAGTGGCTCTGTAAGTATGGATGTATTTGATAAGTTTGAAAATTTTGGTGTTTTCTACCCTCTACAAACTTTTAGTAATCAGAGAGAACTTGACTTTGGTAAAATTCCAATTTGTATAGAAGCAAATAGAAAAACAAATACTACTAAGCTTTTAGATTTGGGAAATTATATTTCTAATAGCGTGCAAGAAATAGATTCAAAGAAGAGAAGTATAATACATCTAGCGGCAGTTTTCGTTTGTAATTTCACCAATGCAATGTATTCTATTGGTGAAAATATTCTTGATAAATCAGATATTAGTTTTGATTTATTACGCCCACTCATTGAAGAAACAGCTCATAAAGTGCAAGACCATTCTCCTAATGAAGTACAAACAGGTCCAGCTCTTAGAAATGACCAAGAGATAATGAATAAACATAAAAAAAGTTTAAATAATTTTAGCAATTATGCTGAAATCTATGAACTTATAAGTGATATAATAACAGACAATAAAGATAAAAATAATGAAAAATTATAAGGCAAAACTTGGCGCAATAAATACATTTATTTTTGATTTTGATGGTGTATTATCAGATGGAATGGTACTACTTACAGAAGAAGGGCATTACCTGCGAAGAACAAATGTAAAAGATGGCTATGCAATGCAATTAGCTGTGAAAAAAGATTATAGAGTAGTAATTATTTCTGGGGCAAAAGCCGAAGGAATGTATAAACGTCTTTATGGTTTAAACATAAAAGACGTGTATTTGGGAGTTGCCAATAAGCTTAAGGTATATGAAGAAGTAAAAGAAAAGTACAATCTAGAGAATGAGAATATCATTTATATGGGCGACGATATTCCTGATTATGAGGTAATGCGACAAGCTGGTATTGCTGCCTGTCCTGCCGATGCTGCCAATGAAATAAAAGAAGTTTCTGATTATATTTCTGATAAAAAAGGCGGTGAAGGTTGTGCAAGAGATATTATCGAGCAGACTTTAAAACTTCATAAGAAATGGATGAATAAAGATGCTTATAACTGGTAGTATTTAAATCATACAATACAATGGCTTTCTTTAATCTTATACGTTGGAAAAATTTATTAATAATTCTGCTTACAGAAATAATAATTAAATATGGCTTAATTGATTATTTTCTGTATACCAATGGGTTAGCTTACCGAATGAGTGGAGAGTTATTCATTTCATTGGTTTTGTCAAGTATATTTATAGCTGCAGCAGGGTATATTCTAAACGACATACAGGATATAGAAATTGATAGAATAAATGCTAATAATCGACCTTTAGCCAACGGGAAAATATCAGTAAACACTGCAAAAAGACTAATGTACGGTTTTAATATTGCGGGGATGATATTTGCATTCTATTCAGCATTTTTAATTAAGAACCCAAGTTTGGCGAGTTTTCAATTATTGATAATGGCATTACTTTATGGATATTCAATTAGTCTGAAATGTAGCAAATTAATTGGAAATATTATTATCGCTTTTATTACTGCCTCTGTTCCATTACTTATTTGGATTTACACTATCTACGATATTCTAGCTAAAAGCATAATGTTTTCTTACGAAATAAGATGGATGCATTTAAGTGTTTTCTTCTTTATGATTTTCGCTTTCCTTACAAACTGGATTAGAGAATTAATAAAGGACAAAGAAGATGCTGAGGCTGATATTTCAAAATCGTGTAATACATGGGCTGCAACCGTTTCTAGCAAATCACTAAAAAGTCTTTTAATCGTTCTTTTTATTATACTGGAAACAAATATAGTCTCTTATCAGTTCTATTTTAGAGGTCCTTCTAGTTTCATAATAGGTTTTTCTGTAATTGCTGGAGTAATAATAGCTATTTCTATTCCTAAACTCATAAAAGCAGAAAGTACTGAAGATTATCATAAGCTAAGTAATATTATGAAAGGAATAATGCTGTTGGGATTGTTGACGCCTTTGTTGTTGTGGATTTAATGAATATTGTTCGCTTCACTCACAATGCTTATCCGCTAATTATTACGAATTTGACTAATTCCGCTAATTATTCATTCGTGTAATTCGTTTAATTAACGAAAATTAGCAGACTCCCCTATAATGAGCAACGCGAATTATCATTTACCTTCCATTATCTCTCTAATACTACTAAGTTTATACTTCCAAGGTCCAATATCATCGTCATACTTCATGGTTTCCTTTATCATATTATCGAAAACAGTATTACTAACTTCGTGAGCACCCATTCTGAAACTGTGAGGGTTAGATACTTGAGAATCAATAAAATGAAAACCTTTATCTTTTAAAACTTCTGATAAAGCAAAAAGGGCAACTTTTGAAGTGTTGGGCATTAGATGAAACATAGATTCACCAAAAAAAGCCCTACCAAGTGATACTCCATACAAACCACCAACTAATTTATTGTCGAGATATACTTCTACAGTATGCAAATATCCCATTTCAAAAAGAATTTTATATGATGCTACTATCTCTTCCGAAATCCAAGTTCCTAATTGCCCAACTCTGCTAATACTTCCACAATAATTTATTACATCATTAAAGTTAGTATCAAGCCTAATTTCAAAATTATACTTTCTAATTGTTTGTTTTAAACTTTTACTAAGCTTTATTTTGCCAGGTATATATATTGGTCTATAAGGACTAGCCCACCAAAGTATATCATCGCCGGGATTGAACCAAGGAAAGATACCCATAGAATATGCTAATAATAACCTATCCACATTCAAATCACCACCCATAGCAAGCAAACCTGTAGTTTCTGCAAGTAAAGGGTCTGGAAAAATAATCTCATCGGAGAGCAGAAAAACCATATTGTAATTAAATATTATTTGGGTAATTTATGAATATAGTAGAAATTTATTGTCGGAAACCAACCATACTTTTTCATTGTTTTTTGAAGTTCTGTATTTGTTAATTCTGAGACTGGAGTAATATATCTATAATCAGATTGTAGATTATGATGAGAAAAAATAACCTTATTAATACCTACTTCAATTCTAAGTTCAGCATCTTTATTATTATATAGAGGAATTATTTTCCCAAAAATAAATCCAAGGCTAACATAGTTAGTATTAAGAGTGAGTGGCTTTGTGCTTTGCGATTTAGAGATTGGCCCTTCTGGATATAAATGCGACGATAAATCTACATCAAAAGCCTCATTGATAACTTCATCGTCGATATCTTTTTTAAGCAAGTTCATCCATTGTACACTCATAGCTCCATAATAACGACGATTATCACTACCAAAATAATAATGCCCTCCTACATCTACTCCGGCCCCTATTAAAAAAGGATCTCCTAAAACGGCTGTAATTTCTGGATCAGCACCCCAAATATTCATATAGCCAATTGCTACATTATTGAAAGGAACAGTAACAAATTGAGAGCTTATATGCATTGCAAAGCGCGTGCTATACCTATGAAAATAACCAATATCGTAAGTATATGGAAGCTTGGCTCCAAATCTAAAACCTTGATTAATATCTTGTGCTTGAATTTGCTTGAAGAATCCAGTAATAATAAATACTAGAATAAAGAAAAATAGTTTTCTAAACATATAGATTGCAATAGGTATTAAAAATGTAAATATAGAGTTTTTTACAAATGAGGCTCGTCTAAAAACAAGAAATATTCACAAAAAGAATTATTTCTAGACTGAACTCATAAATATTGGGCATAAAAAAAGAGGCTAAAAATAACCTCTTCTTTTGTTTCATAAACTGGGATTATTTTCCTTCTCCCATTTTATTCATTTCCTCTTCGTAAGTTTTCTTAAATCTCTCTTTGTCATAAAGAACTTCCATTTTCTTATCTCTTGAAATTCCTTTATCTATACCGTTTAAGATTGTTTCTTTATCAACCTCTATTGCCATATAAGTCTCATAAGATCCATCATCTTTCTTACCTGTTTTTTCACAAATAACAGAAATATCAGCTAACTCTTGCTTAACGATATCGCGAGTCATATTCTCAAAAGTTTGATTAAACTCTGTAGCATCACCTGCGTCCATTTCGTTTGCATAACGCTCAGTAACAGACTTTAATGTAGAGCTAATAAGAGTAGCTAAACGTTGTTTAGTCATCAATAATGCCTTCTCTCTTGAAGTAGCAATATCTTTACTGTGACCTACGCTACTTGCTCTGAAAAATTTCTTATCAGAATATCCTTTGCTTGCACAAGGAAGAGTTAATTCTTCAAAACCTCCTGTTTTTTTAGCAGTTTGTTCTTCTGCTTTTTTTGTTCCTCCACAAGAGGACATCACTAATGCACTAACAAATAGTAGTACAACTAAACTAGCTTTTTTGGTAAATTTGTTCATGATTATTTGTATTAGTTAATTAAATATTTATGTTAATTTTATTTTCAAATCTCTCTTTGCAATAAGCAAGCCAAAGTTATTTAATAATTGCTTGCATTAAACTTTTAAATGAACCTCCGTCAATATCTTCTGATGCTTTAATATACGATTTCTCTTTAGCTCCTTCTAGGGAGTAATCAACTCCTTTATATTTATCAGAAGAATATGTGTAAATAGTTTTATCCGATTTATCTTTAACTTCAATAGAATAAGAAAGATATGACGACAAAACTTTTGTAGTACTATTTACTTTTGATTCGTGTATGTTTATTTTAAAAAATAACTGTGCATTCTTCTTAGAGTCTTCTATTGTATAATCGTGCTTTCCAAGCGATTGTTGTACAGCATCTTTAATGTAATGATAATATGGAGAATCTGATTTATTTGAACTAATATAAACTCTTGGCAAAGCAAAATTTATTGGTATTCGCATAGGGTTTGTTTGAAAAGCTTCACTAATAAACTTCAAAAGCTTCTTATCCTCATTTTTTATATTAAGAACTTTATTTTTCTCCAATTGTAATAATAGGAAAATATCATTTTGCTTATATTTTACATTTGTAACTTTAATAATTTCTTCTGTACTTTTAGAGTAAATAGTATTCTGATATGGTAAAGATGTTTTTCTATAATTAATTTTTATTGGGAAACCTTTTAGCTTTTGATTCTTCTCATTAACCACAGAAATAGTTAATTCTCCAGTAAACTTATTATCAGTATTCAAATTAATTTGAGAAGGACTATATAGAAGTTTTATTGAAGTTAATGTAGAGGTAATAAACTCTCTAATATCCACATCTAATCTTCTTTGCTGATTATCTACTGTATAAAAAACCGATTCATTCCAATATTTCTTTAACTCAAGTAAAGCATTAATGCTTGAGTTGATGGCAGAGGTATATAATAATTCTGCTTTATCTTTTTTTGCTTGTTGAAAGGAAGTATTTGCCCTATCGGCGGCAGCTTTCTTTTTCTTTGCTTGAATTTCAGCCCATTTTGCCTTCGATAATCTGTAATAAACCATATACATCTCATCTGTTTCGAAAGACCCTTGCTGCTGATAACCAGACAAATCTTTGGTCATCTCCATTTTTATATATCTGGAAAATTCTGATTGATATCCAGCATTATTCTCAAAAGTAGAAACAATACTATTGGACTGAATTTGAACACTAATTTCAGAAGCTAAATCATTAAGAGCAACTCTTTTTGCTGCCTCAACATAATTACTTGAATAAGTGCTTTTATTCACTTTTGCAATACCAATATAGTACATACTATTAATTGGCCTTGTTTTAACCCATTGTGGAGCAGACATCATTTGTTCATCATGCTTGCTAAGCTTTTTTGAGCTACCACAAGCTGATAAAACTGTAATTATCAATAAACTAAATAATACTTTTATACTCATTATTTAAACTTATTTAATATACTTTTTGAAATTTCTGCACTACCTTTTTCATAAATTAAACCTCTCAATTCATCAACAGAAGCTAGCGTTTTATTGGCTTTAAACTTCCTTTTTAAACTATTATGAGCTGAATATGATGAATTAACTTTACCATCGCGACTAGGGTAAAGATTAGAATAACTTCCTGAATATGAAGCATATTCAATTCTAGATTCATAAGCTTTTCTAATAATATCTGTTCCTAATATTTCACCAGTAGTAAGCGATAGAATTTTATAATTAATAGTCATTGAGACTTTTCGATAAGCTTTATAAATATAATAAGTTACCTTTTTATATTTAGTTTTATAATAGGTCTTACCTGTTTCGCTATCCTTATACTTTACTTGATATGATTCGTAACCCTGTTTTGCTGATTTTTTTAAAGGCTGATAATCAATATTATGAGCAGAAATATCAACAATAACAGAATACTTAACACCTGATATTTCACCTACTTCTAACTGATCATCAGAATTAACCCTTCCACTTAAGGCAAGTTCCTGTTCTTTCAAAAGTGCATCAATATTATCTCTGTCAACAACTTTAATAAAAGGGTCGTTAATTTTAATAATATCTTTTAATATATAATTCTTAATGTTTTTAGAGTAGGCGTAATAAGCACTTTTCTTATCATTAGAAATCGCTATAGATATGCGTCCTTTTTTCAACACATATTCTAGATGAGATTTAGTATCTTTATAATTACCTACTCTTGTTAAGATTCTATTATAGGCATCATAAGCTTTTCTATATTCCTTATCCTCTTTATACTTCTCTGCTTTTCTGTAATATGGCTCCAAATAAGCAATGTTTCTTAGCTCACTTACATCCTTGAAATTTTGATCAAATTTATATACTTCATTAAAACAGTTTTCAGCATCTGTAAATCTCTCTAATTCAATAAATTTAAGACCGTCATCATATTTCTTACTAAGATAACTTTCGAGAACATCTTTATACTTATCTTCATTTGATTGAGAAATAGGGATATTAATATTTACATTTTTCAGTTTTTTCTGATATGCTACAGCATCAAGAAAAGCATAAGTAGCCTTCTCATAATTCTCATCAAACGTATATTTAGAAAAAACTTCAAGGTAATTATTCAATACTTTCTTTCCTGTTCTATCCATTCCAATTAAAGCATCAGTATTGCTATAATTTTTTTGAATAGACTGATAATATAAATCTGCTGCTGCAGTATATTGACCAGCATCTTCCAAAATTTTTGCTTTTTTAGACAAGCTTTTAGAAGTAACACAAGAACTTGTTAATACTGCTATTAAAGAAAAGAATAGTAAAAATCGTATCATAAATTAAAATTACATAAACTTATACAAACTGTGCAATGAAATAATATTCATTATTTGAATAAAAAAATACTACTTACAAATAGCGTGCTAAAAATACAACAATTAAAAATAAGAAATAAAAAAGATTAAAATAATAAAAAGCCACGCTTAAATACTAAGCGTGGACTTTCTAAGATTAAACATTGATATAGAATAGGACATTATCTTCAAAGGATTAGCCTATATTAAAAATCATTCTCAACCACGTTTAATCCAAGCTTTTCAAATAAATCTTTCATTTCAATTAAGTTATCTATCTCAGTTATTGCTTGTTTGTCTGCTGATTTCAAATAATTTGCTTTTGCTTTAGTATAATTTCCTATAATCTCATAACACAAACCAATATTGTAATATAAGTTTTGAGGTTTTTTAATTTTTGCTTCATCAGGAACAAGTACTTGATAAGCTTTTCCCAACTCATTTACAGTTCCTGCATCAGCCAAGGCTTTAAAAACCTTTTTCTTATTTTTCATTTCTTTTTTGAAAACTTTATCTGCTTTATCACCTTTTACTGCTTTAAAACTATATGTTTTTGGAGCATATATAGGAGAAAACATTCCTCCACTTCTGTTTATCACATCTTTTGATAACATTTCTGTATATTTCTCAATGGTAGGAGTTACAGGATATTCCACAATTTTAGAATCTGTTTTAGTTTTCTCATTATTTAAAGAAAATTCTTTAACAACTTCACCTTTAGAAGTACTCGTAATTGTTATTTTACCATCAACTTTAGCTGTAGCATCTACAGAGTGTTTATAATAGAAAAATGGAATTTTCTCCTTGCTTTTATCTTTTGATTTTAAAAGCTCATGAGATTTTGTAACATTACCACTAAAGATATAATTACCACCAATTACATATTTTGCTGCTGATTCATCTTTTGTTAGTTCATATATTCTTGTTGTATACCAAGGATTGTAAACCTTTCCTTTTCCTTTTGTGTTTATTCCTCTTTTTTCCCAATTAATAGTATTGTACAATGTTTTAGCAAAGTCTTTTCCAAAAGCATCCATTGTAGATCCATTATTAGTCAATTCTTGAACAGAAACTGGGCCACCTTCTTCAAGTACATAATAGGGTTTGTCCTTTAATACATAAGATTGTATTTTCTGAGCGTCAATTGATGTTGAAACTAACATCAATAATAGCATATATATTGTAATATTTAATTTTTTCATTGTATTTATCTTTATAATTGATTTGTAAATAAAATAATCTCTAACAACAAACTAAAAATGTTTATTCCATTGTTAATTAACGATCTACTAATATTAATTTAATGTTTCCTTTTGATAGTTTAGTATTAATATTATACGAACTGGTTGCATTTCTAAACCTATAGATTTTTACATAATCACCTGTAGGCTTCAAATCAAAATAAAACGACATTCTAACGTCAAATGGCTGTACATAATCCATAGTACCTTCTTTTTTCTTCCATATTACATCATAATCAGCTTTATCTACAAGCTTAAGTTTAAGATCTTTTTTAGACCAACGCAAATACTTACCAGACTCTTTATTATAAATTGCGAAGAATTTCTTCAGAATCACTTCTCCTTCTTTTGCACCCTTACTACTAACAGTCATTGAACTAAAACCCCAAGTTGGATACATTATCAATTTCTCAACATCAAAATCTTCATCTAAGTATGTAATAAAGTTAGGTCCAAATACTTTTTCAGGTATTTCGTTGGCAACATCTTTATCTGAAGTAATCACAAAAGATAATTTCCCGTCCGAGATACTACTTACATTTACTTTCTGGCTGAATGCGGTATTTGACAATAAAAACATCAACACCATTGGAAATAGAAATTTCCAATTCAAATTTGTCTTTTTCATAGTTATAAAATTTTAAGTTAAGAATGATTTATAGTTTCCTTCGATAATAATTAGTTGCGGCTAATATACAATTTTGAAAAATAAAAAGAGATTAAATTGTAAAATAGTTACCCTCTTATTCTCAACCACATTACTAAAAAAAAGAGACTGCCATTAATGACAGTCTCCTAGTGCGAAAATTAATAACCTAAACTTTATCACCATTAAAGGCAATCATTATTTATCGCAATATTTTTAGGTTATATATATACTTATTTTTCTAGCTTTCCTCCTTTTGCAAGCCATTCGTTATAAGCACCATCATAAACCTTTACTTTTTTATATCCAGCACTTTCTAGAGCTACAAAAACAATTCCTGCTCTAACTGATGTGGCACAATAAAGAATAACTGTTTTATCTTTAGTAACACCATTCTTTGTAAATAATGTATTCAATTTATCTTGAGGCAATAAAGCTCCACCTGCTCCTTCTACTTGTTTCCATTCAATATGCTTTGCTCCTGGTAGATGTCCTTTACTTACTGGTTTAGTAGAAGTACCATTAAATTCTGTTATTTCCCTTACATCAATAAAAACCACATTAGGTTTATTAATATTTGCCTTAACAAAATTATAATCTGCATATATACTTGTATTTACTTTAGGTGTAAATACAGCTGTTTTAGTTTTTGTAGGAGATTTTGTTATCATAATTCTTGCTTTTCTCCAAGCACCCATATCTTTATGCAAAACTTTTACATTAGGAGCACCTAAATACTTTAGTATCCAGTATATTCTTGTAGAATATTTGTTTGTACCATCATCATATAATAAAATATTATTTTTATCGGAAACACCTTTCGATCCAAAATATTTAGCTAAATCAGAAGTAGATTTCAATATCCCTTCTGGTTTACCCGCTTTATACAAATCGTGATGATCAATAAAGATTGCATTTTTTACATGTGATGTTTTATAGTTTTTCTGCGATTGAGCAGATATTACTACTGTATTTTTATCTTTCATAAGTTTACTAGCTTCAGCTGCACTTACAAAATCGCCTTGAGCAATTAAAGTAGCAGATGATAATACAAAGGCTAGTATTACTGCAAATTGAATTTTTAATGTTTTCATATCTATTATTATTAAGTATTTATTTCTAATTAAATTTTGCTTGAATCTGAAATACTAAATAGCTTTTAGCAAAATCAGGAGTGTCTTTTATTAAATTATCTTTAGTCATTACATAGTTTATTTGAAAGCGAGTCCAATCATTAAAATAGTAATTAAACCCAATAATATATTCTTGTTGATCTTGATCAGGCAATGTTGCAACATCAGATGTCATATTATAATTTTGATACTTTACAATTGGCGCAAATACATCATTAAAAGTGTACATTAAAGCAACCCAATATCCATCTTTTGTAAAATTACCTTTTTGAATAGTTGGCGTACTTCCACAACCTCCACCAACAAGTGATGATCCTTTATCGTATCCATTAATATACTCGCCTTGCAATAAGAAGTTGAACTTATTTACACTTAAATCAAAGCCATAACGACGCCTTGTATCTTCATCAAGTCCAACTTGAATAGGTTTTTGCTTACCATAACGAAAGCTACCACCAAATTCAAAACCTTCAATTGGAGCAAAGATTAATCTTCCTGTAAAATCCTTAGAAGCATTCCCATCAAAAGAGTTCATACTTTGACCATTAGTAAATGCTAATCGCCATTTTAATATGTTTTCATTTTCCATTCCTAAGAATTTCAAATCTCCTGTTCCTCCCATAAGAATAACTCCCATATCTCTGAATGGACTAGCCAATTCATTAACTACTCGAGATCTATTTACAGAATACAGACCACTACAAGCGGTAGTTAATTCAAGACCAAATTGCGTTTTAAATTGTCCCATTGATATTTTTAGATAAGGTGCAAATCGTTTGTATGTTACAAATGCATCTAAGATATAAGGCCCACCATGACTAGGGCTAAACTCTGCTAAAAAATAATATGAGAAATCATAAGGAATATTTCCAGTAACACCTAGTCTTGCTCTATTAAAATAAAATGAGTTTGAAGCGTCTAAACCATTCATAGATTTTTGAACGCTATCTCCAAGAAACTGAGATTCGTATTGAGGCTGAACAAAGCCTATTATTTTTGCTCCATCTTCGTCGCCGCCCTCTGAGCAACCTTGTGCTACAGACAATTTTGGGATAAATATCAGAGCTATTATTGTAATAATAAATAAATTTTTCATAAGTAATATTTTTAAATAATTCAATGGTATCATTCTCGAGGAGATAATTAGGTATTAATCCTCAATTGATAAATGACATATGTCAAAAGTTTAGGTTATCCGATTAAATAGGGAAGTCTAATAAAAGACCTCCCCATAAACATATATTAGGTTATTTGGTTGATAAAGGATAATTTTTTGAAAGAGAAGCATTCCATTTGTGAGAATTTAATTCACTATGTATCATACCATTTGTGCCAAATAGTAAGCTTTTTGATTTATATCCAATTACATACAAATATGCAGTAACCATTGAGGATGTTTGACCTGTCCAACAATAAGTAACGGCTGTACGAGAAGGATCATAGTTTTGATATTCACCACCTGCTAAAGAAAGAGGAAGAATACGATAAGCTCCTTTAATATGACCATAATGAGTTACATCACCTTCTTGCCAATAGTTATTAATAAAGTAATCATTTGGATTTGCAAGTACATCAGCATTTGAGATTTTTTGGAAACCAGCTGCTAAAAGTTTTTCAACACGTTCTTTTAGTATTCCAGCTCCATCAGTAGCTGTAGTAGTTAATACAGGATCTCCATAATTAATTAATGTAGCTAATTTACCTGGGGCAGCTTCCCAATTTCCACTTGGTCCTGCAGCATCACCTGTTCCTCCTGTCCAATGATCGTTTCCATCTGCAGTAGTCCAACCACTCATTCCCCACTTCATTACTTTAGCATTAGGATAACCACTTAATCGCAATGCAACAACAGCATGACTAGCTGTTTGGCCAGTATAACAAGCTACAATTATAGTATGCCCATTAGCATTTGCTGCAGCAGTTAGAATATTTCCTAAAGTAGAATTAACAGCATTTTCGATATGGCCATTAGCATAATCACTAGCTTTACGGATATCAATTACATAAAAATCATTGTCTGCAACAGAGTCATTATTTGTGTTATACACATTCTCTGCTGTGGTAATCCATCCATCAATCACATTTGGAATATCCAATGTATTTGATATTAAGTACGTTTTTAATGTTGCAAAATTTTTATTCTCCTCTACTGGTGGCTTATCATCGTCATCCTTTTTACAAGATGTTGTAAGCATAGCTGAAAATAAGATTGCAGCAAATAAAATTCTAAATAAATTTTTCATGATAATAATAGTTTATAGGTTATTAATATATTTATTGTTATTTGTTTCACAAAGATATATTAATCAAATACAGTTAGGCGAAAAATTGAATGGAAAATATGATAGTTGTTATTGGAATAACACTGTATAAAATATGATAATAATCATTTTTTCATTATCTTGAAATGCGGGATCTGACTGTATTTTAGTGTATTATCACTTAGAGCACTGAGTTTTATCTTAAATTATTCATTATTATTGATAACCTAAATTAGATAAAACTTTAAGAAAATAGTATTAACTATGAATTATTCGGAGCCTAATACAAATTGTTTAATCTCTACTTTATTATCAAAATGAAATCTAAATTGATATACACCTGGCTTAAGATTTAAAGTACGAGCATCAAATTTCTCTATATATTTACCATATTGGTATTGTCTATCATCAATCAAGGTAGCAACTTTGCTCCCTTTCATATCAAAAACTTCTAAACTAACTTTACTGGATTTTTTTAATTTAAACTTAAAGAAAGCTATATCAGTACTTGGATTGGGATATATACTAACATCAATATTACTTACCGTTTTGATAATAGATTTACTTGATAAATCAGTATCAGGATTTATTAATGCCGTCCAAATACTAAGTTCACCAATACCCTGATCAAACCTTGTCCAAATGGGGCGAACAATTCCATTCTGTACAGAAATATTATTATAATCACCAAAGAATACACTTGTAGTAGGAATAAATGGAGATTCACTAATTTTATAATTCTCAAACGTATTGCATCCATCTTTCGAAACTGCAATATAAACGTCAGTATTTTTATCGGAATAATTTCTTCTGTCGTAGAAAACAAAATAAACATATCCTGTACTCTGATCTATATCCATCCAAGTAAGAAACTGATGATTAAGAGTAGTATCATTATTTACTTTAATGGGAGAAGACCAAGTATTACCATTATCATTAGATTTTGCTACCCAGATATCAGTATTATCATCTCCATTTCTTTGGTCTGACCAATTAATATAAATAGTACCATTATATTGCCCTCCACTTATATCACAATCTGTAATAGGCAAACCATTACACCTATTAATACCAGGAATATCATAATCCCAACCACCAGGAATATTAGCAACAAAAATATCTTGTTCGAGCCAAGTATTTCCACCATCAAGGCTTTTGTCAAATACTAATCCCTCAGGACCAACCCAAGAAACAAATATTTCTCCATTAAGTCCAACAGTAGGAACAGCACCTTCAACAGTATTATCACTGTCAATACAATCACCCGAAACTTCATTTATTCTTTTAGCTACCGACCAAGAATGGCCACCATCAGTTGACTTAGAAAAAAGAATATTACTCTTATGTATAGTATCACTCGACCCATATTTATCAAATTGAGTCCAAGTAACATATAGGTTATTATTGCTTTTATCTACAGCTATCCATTCTTTATCTTGAGCATAATCAGGACCACCTTCTAGGCCCATAAAAGTATCTTTAGTCCAAATATTTTGATTTGTACTATACTTTTGACAAATAATTCTATCTATCCAGTGCCCACTATCAGAAGGAGGATTGGCAAGATGAAGGAAATAAAAATCACCAGCAGTATCTGAAATAATACATGGATCACCCCATACTCCAAAATTTGACTCTAAAGTGTTTTCAGTCCATGTTCTTCCTGTATCAGTAGATAAATATACTTTATTAATATTTGCTCCAGCCATAATAATAGCAGGATTTATTGTATTAATAAAAATAGAAGGTTCCTCAGGATTCCCTTGATTCCCAATCATAATATTTTCTGGCTGAGCAAAAACAAATAAGTTAACAGAAACAAATAATACTAATAGTAATAATCTCATATTTATTGATTTTGTGTGTGTTTACAAAGGTAAAATAAATTGTTTAATCCTTAATAGTGGCTATAATAAAAAAAGCACTGACAAAACTGCCAGTGCTTTAAATAAGTTATTTATATAAATACTATTGAATAATCAAAGTATTAACAAAACGTTTTCCATCGCTATTAATCATCTGAAGTAAATATGTACCTTTAGAAAGATTAGAAGCATTAATATTGATAATATTATTACCACTGAAAGCACTTTGCTGTTGAGAATAAACATTACGTCCACTTAAGTCAAAAACATTAACTGTTAACTCTGTAGCTTTCTCAATATTCATTTCAACTGTAAATTGTCCATTACTTGGGTTAGGATAGCAAGAAACAGAATTAGCAAAACTAACATCTGCAAAACCAACATTCTTATTCTCATCGAAGCGATATTTAAAAGCTTGATAGTAAATGTTAGCTAATTCCTGATTATCATGGAATATTAAAGTATTCTCATCATTCTTACTATTAGCACTAGAACTCCAATTATGACTTCCTACTAATAAAGTTGGACTATTAGAAGTACCTTCATCAACAACCATAAATTTGTGATGCATTATACCAGTAACATCAGCATCTTCTTGTAAATCATCACCTAACAAAGCAGATAAATGTGACCAAACAGTTCCATTACATTGTCCTTCACTATTAACTAATACTTTAAGATCAACAGAATTATTATTTACAGCATCTTCTAATGCATAACCAATATCAACACGAGTAATTAGCATTGTAGCAACACTAATATTATCGTCAGCATCTTCAATAGTTTCAATAATTCTATCATTAGTACCATCAGATGGGCTAAAATAACAATCCACATCTTTACCATCAATAATAAAGTTATGAGGAGTATTATCTGTTTTATCTGGACCGAACTTAATAATACTCATATCAGGAGTAGCAGTAGAAGAACCAAACATTTCGTTAAATTCTAATGTATATGCTATTGCCAAACTCTTGTCTTGAATAATAATAACACTATTAGGATCTGTATTAATTTGACCTTTTGTTAAGTTAGTGCTACCAGTCCATACCAAAGGAACATTAGCGTCAGTAGCATAAGCATCAATTACGATAAACTTATTATGCATAATTCCATATTGTGAACCTGATGGACTTCCAACTTTCTTAATAGCAGGAAGTAAACTCTGAATACCAGAATTATTAGTACCACCATCAAATATTACACGAACAGTAACACCTCTATTATGAGCTGCATTAAGAGCAGAAGAAACACTTGATAAACCTATTTCAACAAAATTATACATTGTAAAATCGATACTAGTTGTAGCTCTATTAATATACTCAATAAGAGTATCGTCAATAGCATTTGGAAGGGTAATAGCATTAGTACCACTACTTACAGTATTGTCTACTTCAGTATTAAAGTATGTTACAATTTTTCCAGAAGAAGTTGACTGAGTAATATATGCACTTACTAAAGAGAATGCAGTATCAGGAGCATCTACAGAAAATGCTTTTACATATACCAATTCAGAAGCAGAAAGACCTGTAAAATCAACACTATGAGAAGTTCCAACACCTGTAGAAGACATTGTATTACCTAAAGCAGGAGTACTTCCATACATAACTTCACTAGTTCCTGCATGAGTTGTTGTCCAACTTAATTTGAAACCTGTTTGAGAAAGATTGCTTAAAGTTACTTTAGAATTAATAGCAATAATATTGCTCATAATAATATCGTTGGTATCTCTACACAATAACTGATAGTTATTGAAATGTTGAGAAACAATACCTATTAAACTAACTACGCCTGAAGGAATAAGCTCACCAATAAGTGGATGATTAGATCTAACAAAAATACTTGATGTATCACCATTTGCCACAAATTGATAAGGATTATTAGAGCTAAAAGTTCCGCCTGGATTAGTAATAAATACCGCATTATTAATTCTAATTAATTCACTTTCGTTTCCTTCATATAACGAATCTACAGAAATAATTTCTGGAGTAGGAAGAGTATTTGCAGAATTTAAAACAGTATCAGAAAGAATTGGATCAATTTCCAATAAGTTACCATATTCTTTAAGAATACCTTTAATAATAACAGAATCGCCTCTACTCATGTTTGCAGTTGCACTACCATAAGCAGCTATACCTGCTGTTGAATCTTGAAAATATCTAATTGGACCAAGTTCATTACCATTAGTAACAATACCTTTTACGATTACTGTATCACCAATATTCATATTTCTTGCTTGTTTTATTGTAAGCATAGTAGGTGCAGGAGGAGGAACAGGAACAATTCCTGAATTTTGATCGAATCTATAATTAAATGATTGATAATAAATATTTGCAAGAGTTTGATTGTCTTTAAAAATAAGAGTATTCTCATCATTCTTATTATTCGCAGCATTACTCCAATTGTGACTTCCAACGAATAAAGTAGGATTATAAGAAGTCCCTTCATCAACAATCATAAATTTATGATGCATAATACCTGTAACATCAACATCTTCTCTAAAGTTACTATCAATTAAACTAGATAATATACCTTTAACAGTATTTGAACATCCATTTTTACTATTTACTAATACCTTAAGATCTACATTATTGTTATTAACAGCATCTTGAAAAGCATAAGCTATATCGCTTCTAGTAATAAGCATTGTAGCAATATTAATATTGTCATCAGCATTAGCAATAGTTTGAATTAATTTATTATTTGTACCATCAGAAGGACTAAAATAACATTCAACATCATTACCACCAATAATAAATTTATGAGGAGTATTGTCTGCTTTATCTGATCCAAATTTAGCTGCTGTAAGATCAGGAGTTGCAGTAGATGATCCAAACATCTCATTAAATTCAAGAGTATAGGCAATTGCAAGACTCTTATCTTGAATAATAATAACACTATTAGCATCAGTATTTACCTGTCCATCAGTAAGATTAGTACTTCCTGTCCACACCAAAGGAACATTCGCGTCAGAATCGTAAGCATCTATTACAATAAATTTATTGTGCATAATACCATATTGAGATCCAGTTGGGCTAGCAACTTTATTAATACCTGATACTAGGCTTTGAACTCCACTATTAGGAGCACCCCCATCATATATTACACGAACTGCCACACCATTATTGTATGCAGTATTTAAAGCTGAAGAAACACTTGAAATTCCTGTTTCAGTAAAATTATACATTGTAAAATCAATACTTGTTGTAGCTCTTCCAATATATGCTATTAAAGTATCATCAATGGCATTAGTAAGAGTAACAGCATTAGTTCCACTACTTACAGTTGTATCAACACCTGTATTAAAATAAGTAATAACATTACCTGATGAAGCTGATTCTGTAATAAACACTTTAACAGGAGCAAAAGCAGTATCAAGTCCATCAACAGAGAATGCTTTAACATAAAGCAATTCGGAAGCTGTAAGACCTGTAAGTTTTATTGAGTGGATTGTTGTATCTACTCCTGTTCCAATTACTGTATTACCTAATGCAGGAGTATTTCCATACATTAATTCTGTAGATCCATCAATATCAGTAGTCCAATTTATTATAATACTAGTTTGAGTAATACTATCTTCTGTAATAGGTGAGGTAATAGCAATATTATTATAACTAATAATATCTAAAGTGTCTCTACATATTAATTGATAACCAGTAGTTGGACCACTATATGAATGTTGAGAAGCCAGACCAACTAGATCTACAATAGCTGAAGGCACTATAGTACCAATTAGAGGGTGGTTTGAGCGAACAAAAATACTTGAAGTATCCCCATTAGCAGTAAAATTATAAGCTGTATTACTACTAAAAGTACCACCAACATTAGTAATAAATATTACTGAGTCTATTCTAACTAATTCACCTTCCCTATTTTCATTTAAAGAGTCAGGGATAATTAACTCAGGAGTAGGCAAAGTATTTCCGGTACTTAAAACAGAAAAACTAATTACAGGACTAATCTCTAATAATTCACTATAATTTTTTAATTTACCCGTAATAAGAATTGAGTCTCCTCTGTTTGTATTAGACATTGAACTACTATATGCCGCAATACCAGCAGTAGTATCTTGAAAGTATCTAATATTACCTAATTCACTTCCGTTAGTGAGAATTCCCATAACGGTAACAGTGTCACCTATATTCATAGCACGAGCTGCTGCAATGGTGATGGTTTGGGCAAAGCCCACACTTGATGCAAAAAGCATCATAATAATTAATAATTTTTGTTTCATAAAATTGAATGTTAATCTGTTGAATTGTTTATTTGGTTATTTGGTTATTTGATTATTTGATTATCTGAGTTGTATTAAATGTTAAAATATTTGTTGTTACAGCTACCTGAAGAGTACCAAAAACTGCCAACTTTTTACTTTCAGCTTTAGTTTTTAGCCTTTTCCCTTATTTTTAGAACTTAATAGCCAAAGAAGTCATAAAACGACGTCCCATACCAAAGAAAACTGTTGCGGAACGAGCTTCAGAGTCATTCCATGCTTGGTCGCCATAAGGATCATTATTCTGAGCATCAGAAATATAAGTAGCATCAAGAGCATTAAGAATAATAAATCTCAAGTTGAATTTTACTTTTTTAACTTTGAAGCCATAACCTGCAAAAATATCTACTAAATAATAATTAGGTATTAACCAGCTTTGTTTTGGAGTACCATCTTCATTAAAAGCATTCTTATTACCTGGGTTATGAGGGTCAAGAGAAATTGGGTCAAATTGAGAATAATTTCTTGCAAAATAAGTTATAGCACCTTTTAGATACACACCCTTTACAGCTTTCCAAGGCAATTGCCACCTTAAGCTTTCTCTTAACTGAGTTTGGGCAGCATCTCCAACGAATAAACCTTCTGCTACATAATATACTTTACCCACAACATCACCTGAATTTTCATCTGTAACTTCTGCTGAATCTGTTGATAACCATTTCCAGTTACCAAGAGAAACAACTGTTTCGGAAAGTAATCCTTTTGTAATTCTGTAACCAAATTCGGCTTCCACTCCAAGGTGAAGAGCATCCATTCCATTAATATTTACACTATAAGTATTATCATCAGCATCGCGATAAGTAAAAGGTCTATCGGCAGGTTTATTTTGCCAATAAGTAGCATAAGAGTTAAAGTTGAAAGTAAATTTCTCATTAAAATAACTATACCCTATTTCACTGGCCATAATATGCTCGTTCTTAATCTCTCCATATAATTTGTTATTATTGTCGAAAACATTTTTAAAACGTGGAGCTTTATTTAAATACCCAACATTAAAAAACACATTTTGTGTTTCACTAATATTATAATTAGCACCAAGTTTTACTGTAAATCCAGGAATATATTTCCAAGCTGTTTCTGCATAGCGAGCTTCGGAGCTATTAATATCATACTTCTTACCATTAATAGTTACTGTATCAGAATATACCGTTGTAACAAATCCTATTTGAGGATCAAAACGAGTACTATCATGATATCCTAGTGCCTGAGAATAAACAACGCCATCAACTACTAAATCTTTCTTTTTGAAATAGTCAATACGTTTATAGCCAGAATAAGCAAAAGTAAGATTTCCAAATACCGACCAATTACCTTCGTTATATTTAAGTTGACCGAAAAGACCACCCCAACGAACATTACCATCATTATGATAAAGAATTTTGTCTCCTTCCGATTTATAATAATTTTGATCTGTATAATCATTACGATGATTATACTTAGTATTATAATCATTATATTTTTCTGCTCCCAGCATATCATAAGCTGTTCTATAATGCTCTCCTCTATAAGTTCTAAGGTCAACACCTCCTGAAAGTTTAAGTGTTTTACTAATTTTATAGTCAACAGTAGAAAGCCAACCAAGCCAAAAATGCTTATTAATAGAACTTCTAAGAATATTTTTTGTTGAGTTAATAG
>Ga0256827_10000604_pt1 | contig 22531 bp, 19 predicted proteins | sample CV84metaG_FD_185977 | JGI IMG/M metagenome (GOLD analysis project Ga0256827, IMG submission 185977) | Hydrothermal vent microbial communities from East Pacific Rise, Pacific Ocean - CV84 | ecosystem: Environmental > Aquatic > Marine > Hydrothermal vents | place: Pacific Ocean: East Pacific Rise... | reverse complement strand
AGCATAATCATCAAACATTGGTAAAACTGGAACAACTATTACTTGTCTTGGAGCTAACCAAAGAGGGAAGACTCATGCAAAGTGCTCAATTAGCATTCACATTCATCTTTCATAAGAACCCATAATTGCTCTATGAATTACAACTGGTCTTTCTTTTTCATTGTTTTCATTTGTGAATTCAAGTTCAAATTTTTCTGGAAGATTAAAATCACATTGAATTGTTGCTAATTGCCATTCTCTACCAATTGCATCTTTAAACATAAAATCAAGTTTTGGTCCATAAAATGCAGCTTCTCATTCAACTCTTTTATATGGAAGTTTATTTTCTTTAGCAGCAGTTTCAAGTGCTTCTTCAGCTTTTTCCCAAACATCTTCTCAACCTAAATATTTTTCTCTATCTTCTCATCTAACAGAAAGTGAAACCCAATAATTATCAGTCATTCACATTGTAGTATAGAATTCTTTAATAATATCAGTTACTAATTTTACTTCATCTTTTATTTGAGAAACTCTACAAAATAAATGTCCATCATCTTGAGTTATACTTCTAACTCTTGTTAAACCTGATAATTGTCCAGTTTTTTCATCTCTATAAACAGTAGCTGGTTCAAAATATCTAACAGGCATATCTCTATAAGAAAATTGATTATCTGCAAAAATTTGCATATGATGAGGACAATTCATAGGTTTTAAGAAAAATGTTTCTTTTGAAGTTCATCCATAAACTTTAAACATATCTTCTAAATAATGCCCAGCATGCCCAGAAGTTTCATATAAACTTTCTTTAGCAAGATGAGGAGTCCAAACTCTTGAATATCATTTTAATGAATGAAGTTCCCATAAATATTTCATTAATTCTTCTCTAATTATAGTTCAGGCTGGTTGTAAAAGTGGTAATCAAGGTCAAACTAATTCAGAAATTGTAAATAATTTTAATTTTGCTCATAAAACTCTATGATCTCTTTTTTTTGCTTCTTCTAAGAAATGTAAATGTTTATCTAATTCATCTTTATTCTCAAAAGCATAAGCATAAATTCTTGTTAATTGTTGATTTTCTGCATTTCATAACCAGTAAGCACCAGCTATTCTTGCTAATTTAAAAGAATTTGCATCAAGTTCTCTAGTGATTTCTACATGAGGACCTGTACACATATCAATAAATTTTAAATTTTTTATTTGATCTCAATCTAATTCATTAAATTCTGTAAAATTATTTTCTATTAAAAATTCTTGAATTTCAGAATAATAATCAGAACTTTTTCATTTTGAAATATTATAATAAAAAGTTATTTTGTCAGATAATTTTTCTTTATTTTTAAAATCTCAACTTTCAATCTTATCAACTAATTGATTTTTAAATCATTCTCACATTTTATCTAAAATTTTTCTAGCTTCATCAAAACTAACTTCAAATTTATTAAAATTTTGCCCTTGAGAAATAATTTTTTTCATTGATTTTTCTATTTTTTTCAAATCTTTTTCAACTAAAACAGATTCTCCAAAATCAAAATCATAGTAAAAACCATCTTCAGTATCTGGTCCTGTTGCTATTTTTACATCAGCAAAATTTTGTTTTACAGCTTGTGCCATAATATGGCTAAGAGAATGTCTTTTTGTAGATAAATTCATATTTAATTAAGTTTATTTAAATAAAATAAATGATACTAATCATTTTATATCAAAATTTAATTTTGTTTCCTTTTTTCAAGGTTCTTTCTTTTCTTTTGTTTTATTTTTATATCTTAAGGTATCTTTATAATCTCAATCTAACATAATTTTTTATTTATTAATTAAAATACTATTTCAATTATAGTAAAAACTTTTTTATTATCAAAAGTTTGTGTTATCTTTTAAAATATGATATAATTTAATAGATACATTGTTTTTTCATAATACTTAATAAATTAAAAAAAATGATAATAAAAGATTATTTACAAATGGCATTAGACAAAAAAGCTTCTGATATTATTTTGTCAGCTAAGGCTAGACCTGTTTTAAAGATTAGAGGTGAAGTAAGTTACATAGAGGGAACTGAATTTATTTCTAAAGAGGAAATGCAAGCCTTAGTTTTTTCAACAATGAACGAAGAACAAAGAAAAAGATTTGTAGCAGAAAAGGAGTTTGATTATGGTATTTGATTTTGAAAATATAGATTTAGAGTGAATACTTTTATGACTAGAAATGGTATGGCTATGGTTTGTAGACCTATTGCAACAGAAGTCCCTCAATTTGAAAAATTAGGATTACCACTTGCAGTAAAAGGTTTTGCTGAAAAGACCAATGGTTTAGTTTTAATTACTTGATCTGTAGGTTCAGGTAAATCAACTTCAATGTTATCATTATTAAATGAAATAAATGAACATCAAGCTAAGCATATAATCACAGTTGAGGATCCAATAGAATATGTTTTTGAAAATAAAAAATCATTAATAGAACAAAGGGAAGTTGAAAATTCTACTCTATCATTTGAAAATTGATTAAAGTATGCATTAAGACAAGCTCCAGATGTAATAATGGTGGGGGAAATGAGAGATATTGATACTTTCAGATTAGCACTTAGAGCAGCAGAGACAGGTAACTTAGTTTTTGCAACACTACATACTTCTGGTGCGGCAAGAACAGTTTCAAGAGTTATAGATATGTTTCCAGCAGGAGAAAAAGAACAAGTTAAAGCACAGCTATCAGAATCATTAATAGGTGTAGTATGGCAAAAACTTTTAAAAACAGCTGATTGAAAAGGTAGAGTTTTAGCTGCAGAAGTAATGGTTAATAATACCTCTATTTCAAATATAATAAGAAAAGGGGAGACTCATCAAATAGATTCTGTAATTGAAACTTCAGCTAGAGATTGAATGATTAATATGAGAAGAACTTTAGATACACTATATGAAGAATGAAAAATTTCTGAAAAAACTCATGAATTTGAATTAGATTTATTAGGAAGAGATCTATAGTATTATTTGTATCATTAATAGTATTATATATTTAAAATATTTTTACTGTTAAGTAATTTTTCTAAAAATCTATATGATAAAAAAAACATTAAATAATTTTAGTATAAAAAGAATAAATTTTATTTTATTCTTTTTAATGTTTTTTAATTATACTTTAATATCAATATCTAACAATTCCATTTTTTTAAAATATCTGATATTTATATTGAATATTATTTATCTTATTGTTTTTTTAGTTTTTAATTATTTTTATACAAAAGAATTTGAAGAAAATAAAAGAAATATTAAAAATTTAATTAAAAATGATTCTGATAATAATAAAATATTAAAAATAAACAATATTTATTCAGAAAACAAAGATACTCATAATTTATTTAAATCTATAATTATAAATAAGAATATTTTAAAAAAAGACTATGTTGATTTAGAGAAAATTTTATTTAAATTTACTCCTGAATTTTATCTTGAAGAGATTTTCAAAAAGGGAATAGATAGAGTAAAAGTAGGTATAACTGTAGAAAAATTCATACATGTTATGTTTTTGGATATAATAGGTTTCACTTCTATTACTGAAAAATTATCACCAGAAAGAGCATTATTATTATTAAATATATATTTCGACTGAATAATTGAAATAATAAGAAAACATGATTGATTTGTGGATAAATTTTTATGAGATTGAATATTAATAGTCTTTACTGAACATGATTCAGAAAAAATGATAAAAGCATCTATAGAAATACAAAAATATATAAAAAACTTTAGAATTTCAGATATATGAAAAAGTATAACAATATGAATTGGTATTAATTCAGGTAATGTTATCATATGAACTGTTGGTTCTAAAGAAAGGATGGAAGTTACTATAATATGAGATATAGTAAATACGGCCTCTAGGATAGAAAATCTAACCAGAAAATTTAAAGAAAAAATTATTATTTCAGAATCAACTTACAAATGTATATCAAATAACAAAAATTTTAATACTAAGTATTTATGAGAAAAAGTTTTAAAATGAAAAAGAAAAAAAGTTAGAATATATTGAGTTGAAGAAATTATAAATTTAGATCTGGAATAAAAGTTATAATAAAATTTTAAATACATATACTTAACATAAGTTATATTATGTTAAGTATATGTTAAAATACATTTATAAATAAGTTTATTATAAGATTTATCCAGAATTCCCTATAAATACTAAATAAATCTTATAATAAAAAGATACTGTATAAAAAAATTATACAGTATCTTTTTTAATTCTATTACTAAAAAAATAAACCAATCATATAATAAATATAATAATAATTCAACCTATTAACATTTGCAATGAATACTCTTTTATTAGTTCTTTATTTTCTCAAGCAATATATCAAATGATCATTAATCATAAATTCCATAATCAAGCACCTATTCCTGTATAAAAAAAGAATTTTCTAAAGTCTATTTTAAATGCTCCTGCTGGTAAACTTATTAATTGTCTAATTACAGTTATAAATCTAGCTAAAAATACTGTAATCACTCAATGGCTTAAAAAATAAGATTCTGCTTTTAAATAGTGTTGTTTTGTTATAAAAAAGAATTTTCAATATTTTTCAATTACTCTAACTATTGTTTTTTCTCATAATTTATAAGCTATAAAATAATTTATAGTTGCTCACAGTAAAGCCCCTGAGGTCCCAGCTATAAAAGCTAATAAGAAATTCATTTTTCACAAAGCAACTAAATATCAAGCAGGAATCATTGCTACTTCACTAGGAAAAGGTATAAAACTTGATTCTAATACCATCATTAAGAATATTCATAAATACCCTAATTGATCAGCAATATTTACTATATAATTTATAAAATCATGCATATTTAATTTTTAATAAGTAATTTAAATTATTATAATAAAATAAAAAAAATAATCTAGTTTTTACTAGATTATTTTAATATTTTTTCTATTTTTGATAAAAATTGATTTGATATATATGTTATTTCTTCTTCTGTTAATTCTGGATGATCTCATCTAAATCATTCTAATATTTCAGTCAAGATATCTCTCCTTGTTTTTCTATAGTTAAAAAATGCTTCTGATATTATCTCACCCTGTTTTTGTATTAATGATTTATCATAAAGTATTCTATTTATATAGGAAATCATATTTTTTTTATTTTTTTATGTAAAATATTTACTAAATTCTTCTTTATTTATTTCTTCTTTCTCCAATAAATCTTTTGAAATTTTTTCATGTAAAACCTTATTTTCATTAATTAGTTTAATTGCAGTTTTATATGCATTTTCTAATATTTCTTTTACTTTATTATCTATTAATTTTATTGTCTCTTCTGATAAAAAAGGTTTTTGAGATTGTCATGAGTACGAATCAATTTCTCATATGAAATTTTCAGCTCAAATATCTGAAAACATTCAAAATCTTGTAACCATTTGTCTAGCTATTTTTGTAGCTCTCTCAATATCATTCGATGCACCAGTTGTTATATTGTCTTTACCAAAAAATATTTCTTCAGCAGCTCTTCATCCATATAATGTAGCTAATTCATCTAAATATTTTGATTTTGAAGTTAATAAACTATCTCTTTCTGGTAAAAACCATGTAACTCATAATGCTCATCCTCTAGAAACAATAGAAACTTTATGAACAGGATCAGTATTTGGTAATAATTTTCAAACTAATGCATGACCTACTTCATGATATGCTGTAACTTCCCTTTCTTTTTTATTCATTACTTGTGATTTTTTTCTAAGTCACATAACAATTCTCTCAAAAGCTTCAATTATATTCTTATTTGTTATAATTTTCTCATTCTTTCTTGCTGTTATTATAGCAGATTCGTTTAATAAATTTCACATATCAGCTCAAGAGAATCATACTGTTTGTCCTGCTAAAGCTTTATAATCTATATTTTTTTCTATTTTTTTATTTCTAGCATGTACTTGTAATATTTGTTCCCTATCTGATAGATTAGGTAAATTAACAGTTATTTTTCTATCAAATCTACCTGGTCTTAAAAGTGCTTTATCTAAAACATCAGCTCTATTCGTAGCTCACATAACAATAACATTTGTTTCATTATCAAATCAATCCATTTCAGTAAGTATTTGATTTAATGTTTGCTCTCTTTCATCATGTCAACCACCATTACCCGGTCATCTTTTTTTTCATATAGCATCTATTTCATCTATAAAAATAATAGCAGGAGCTATCTTTTTTGCATTTTCAAAAAGATCCCTAACTCTTGAAGCTCAAACTCAGACAAACATTTCAACAAATTCTGATCCAGAAATACTTAAAAATGGAACCCCTGATTCTCAAGCAACAGCTCTAGCTAACATTGTTTTACCTGTTCCAGGAGGTCATACTAATAATGTTCCTTTTGGTATTTTAGCTCAAAGATCTTTATATTTTTTAGGATTTTTTAAAAAATCTACAATTTCACTTAATTCTTGTTTTTCTTCCTCAGCTCATGCAACATCTTTAAATAAGATATTATTCTTATTTTTGTCAAATAATTTTGCCCTAGATTTACTGAATGTCATAGCATTATTTGCCATTCATCACATCTTTCAAAGAATAAAAAATGCAAGTATTCAGAAAAGAAGTATTGTTAATACTGTAGGTATCATTCCTGACCAAAATTTAGCAGAAGAATTATCCTTAACTGCAATAATTGTAGATATATCTGAATTTTTAAGTCATAAATCCTTAATAGAGTCATTATTAGGTAGGATTATAATATCTCTTGAAATCTTATTTATTCAGTCTATTATTTCTACTTTTCTTCCTTTATTACTTAATTCACCTGTTCATGTATATATAGCAAATGCTTTATTCTCATCAATAAGTATATCTTTATATAATCATTTCTCAAAATTATTTTCAAGCTGATTTAATCATATTATTCTATCCGTAAATACATCTTCTGACTTAAAAAAAGTCAATAACAACATAATTATTATTGTTATAAAAATCAAAGTTACAAAAGGCTTACCTTTTGAGACTTTGTTTTTATTACTTTTAGGATGATCTTTATTATTTTTATTTGATCATTTATCATAATTATTTATTACTTTCTTTTTAGTATTAGTATCAACTATATTTTTATTTTTAGCTGAATTTTTCTTATTTATATTTTTATTATTCATTAATCCTTTTTTTAGTATTCTATATTTTTAAAATTTAACATAGTTATTTTATTAAAAATCTTTTTTTTTGCAAAAGAAATATATTGTTTTTCTTGTTTTTATAAAATAACTATTATAATTAAATAAAATAACTAAATAAAAACATGAAACATTTAAAAATAAAAATTAATAAACTTGAATTTTGAGATAAAGAAATATTAAAAAATATTGAATTTACATTAAATGATAATGATAGAATTGCTATTGTTTGATCTAACTGAGCTGGTAAAACTAGTTTTTTTAAGTTGATTGTTTGAGAAAATAAAAACTATGATTGATTCATAGAAAATGTTTGAAACTTAAAGCTTTGATATTTAAATCAAATTTATTCTGACAACGAAGAAAAAACAGTAAAAGAGGAATTAAAACTTGCTTTTTCTGATGTATTAAAGTTAGAAAAAACTTTAATAGACATTGAAGAAAAAATGTCTAATAATACTGAAGATTTAGAATTAATAGAAGAATACACTTCCCTATTGGAACAATTCAGTAATATTTGATGATATGATTTTGAAAGCAGAATACACGGTGTTGCAAATTGAATGTGACTACTTGAATTACTAAACAATAAATTAGTTAATGTTAGTTGATGACAAAGAACAAAAATAGCTCTTGCTAAAATATTACTACAATCTCCTGATATATTATTTCTAGATGAGCCAACAAATTTTATAGATATTGCTTGAGTTGAATGGCTTGAGTGATATTTGAAAAATAAATGGAAATGAGCATATGTAATAATTTCACATGATAGAGAATTTTTAGATAAAACATGTAATAAAACATATGAGATACAAGGAAATTTATGAATCGAATTTTATCACACAAATTATACTTGATATATAGAAGAAAGAAGTAAAAGAGAAAAAAGAAAAATTCAAGATTTTGACAGACAAGAAGAATATATAAAAAAACAAGAACAACTTATTAATAGGTTTAGAGCATGATCAAGAGCATGATGGGCAAAATCAAGAGAAAAAATGATAGGAAAAATAGAGAAGATTAATAAGCCATTTATCCCTAAAAAACCTAAATTCTTTTTTGAGGAATTCAATGATAGTTCAGAAAAAATGCTTATTTTCAAGGAGGCTTTTATATGAAGAACAGAACCTCTTTTTTACATTCAAGATGCTGTATTACATCAAAAACAAAGAATTTGAATTATCTGAGAAAATGGAATATGAAAATCAACTTTTCTTAAAACAATTATGTGACAAATAAAGATTTTAGATTGATATTTTAATAAATGAAAAACAACTAAAATTGTTTACTATTCTCAACTCCATGAAGAACTCGATAGAGAAAAATCAATAAGAGATAACTTCTTAAAATTTTGACTTAACTATCCTGATGAACATTTAATTTGATTCTTAAAACATTATCTTTTTGAAAGAGCCGATTTAGATAAAAAAGTTTCAGAACTATCTTGAGGACAAACTTCTAAACTTTTATTTTCAATACTGTGACAAACAGAATCAAATTTATTAATATTAGATGAACCAACTAATCATTTAGATTATGACACAAGAGAGGCTCTTGAATCTGCATTAAATAAATATTCTTGAACTATTTTATTTATTTCACATGATAGATATTTTGTAAATAAATTAGCAACCAATATATGGTTTATTTCAGAATGAGAGTTATCAATTTCTTATTGAAATTATGAAGATTACAGATTTAAACTTGAGAATTGAATAAATATGGACTTTAATTTATTTGATGAAGAAGCTGAACTAAATTCAGTTCTTGAAGAAAAATTATCTGAAAGACAAATCAAAAGAATGAAATTTAAACATTGAGAATGAAAAAATAAAAGAAGGTGAAGTAAAACAAAAAATAGCCAAAACTAGTTTTGGCTATTTTTTGTTTTACTAAATAATATCTTTTGTTAATTTTATTGTTCAATATCTAAACTTTCTTTGTGAATTCTATTCCATATATCATTTATAAACATTTCTTTTAATCATAATTCTTGACCTATTTCTTGTTTTTCTGAAAGTAATTTCTCCCATCTAGTAGTTTGAAGAGGTTTTATTCCCTCTTGTTTTTTTATATTTCAAATTTCATTAACAATTGTAAATCTTCTTGAAAATAGATATAAAAGTTCTTTGTCTAATGTGTCAATTTGCTCTCTATAATTTTTTAATATTTCATTATTCATTTTATTTAAATTACCAATTAATATACAAAAAAATATTTATTCTGTTCATAAAATTGTTGATATTTTATGAATTTTTACATTTAAAGTTAATAATTCTTCATTTATTTCGTCTAAATTATTATAATCTCAATTTAAAAATATTTTCCTCTTTTTTTCTTCGATTAAAAATAATTCTTTATTTAATGTTTCAATTTCTTCTTCTAAATCTATTTCTTCTTTTTGAATTTCTTTTTTTTCCTCTTCTTCTGTAGAGTCTTCTAATATATTACTCTCTGCTAGTATTCAAGAATTTATTTCTTTATTTCTATTAATGAAAACTTCTCATATTAGATCAATTTCTTCATCTAATAGATTATCTAAATCTCACTGCTCCATTTTTTTCTCTCCTAATTCTAATATTTTAGAGGCTTTTATAGTCTGTTCTTCTCAAAATAATATTTTTTCTTTATTTTCTTCTGCTTCCACAGAAATTTCTGTAGTTTCTTCGATTTCCTCTGAAGCTAAATAATCTTTTTGTAGATTAGGGTTATCTTTTAACTGTTCAAAAAACTTTAAAATTAAATTAATCATAGACTCTAAATCATTTAAAGAATCTATTTTTCTCAGAAGATTATTTATATCTATTCCTGGATTTTTAAATCTAAACAATCTTAATAAAGCTATTTTAAACATTCTTTTTAATTTATCTTTTTTTGATTCAATTTTATTACTTAATCTAAATTTAAAGTAATTTTTTCAAATAAAAGGTATTAGTTGAGGATATTTAATTTCTATTCTTTCTTTTCTATTGTTATTATATAATTCTAATTCCTCTTTAAAATCATTTTTAAAATCATCTATTCTTTCTTCAACTTTTGTATTATTTAATTCATAATAATATTTTTTTATTTCTTCTTTTTTACTAAAATCTAAATCAACTATAGAATCTAAAAAATTATCATTTTCCTTGAATTTAAGTGATATTATTATTAAATCATTACTATTTAAAAAACCTTGTTTAATTAAATCTTCTATGATTGGGAAATTAATATTTTTATGTAAATCAGTATTTTTTTTAAATATAGTCCTTACTTCTTCTTTTTTTCAATTCAAAAGAATTAAGTTATCTTTTAACTTAATTCTTTTATTTTCATCTATAGGTAATAACTTTAATGCTTCACTTAAAGATTCTTCAAATATTCTATTATCATCTATATTTATATTATCTAATTTTTTAAGTTGAAAATTAACTGAAACTAATCTTTTAAATCATAAATTATCATCCTTAAAAATAGTCGATAAAAAATCTAAATATTTTTTATTATATTCAATATTAATTTCTTCTAACTTTTCAAAATTATCTAAACTATTTTGAGAAAGTTTATATTCAAGATTTTCAAGTAGATTATTTTTATGCATTATTCTTTCTTTGTAATAATTTAAACTCTTAATTCCTCTAATGCTTTAATTCTATCATCTAAATCAGGATGAGAAGAAAACAATTGCATCAAACCTCCTTTTTTCTTAGATGATATTTTCATTGTATCAAGATCTCATTTACTTCATGAAATCATAGACTGCATATCTTTTAATGCTTGAAGTCAAGCTATCATTTTTTCTTTTCAAACATATTTTGCACTTCATGCATCAGCTTTAAATTCTCTATATCTTGAGAACTTCATTGCAACAAGTGAAGCCAAAATACCAAATATTATTTGTAATAACATATTAACAACAAAATATCATAAAATCCCAAATTTTCCATCTGTAGCATTATCAAATATATTTGCTACAATCCTAGCAAAAAATACAACAAAAGTATTTAAAACTCATTGTAACAATGCCATAGTAACCATATCTCAATTTAATACATGAGCCATTTCATGAGCAATAACTCATTCTATTGCATCTTTATTCATTTTAGATAATAATCCTGTCGAAACTGCAACTAAACTATTATTTTTTGAAGGACCAGTTGCAAAAGCATTAGGTTCATCATCAATATATATACCTACTTCTGGAGTTTTAATTCCATTTTGTCTTGCTAAACTAACAACTGTAGTATATACTATTCTTTCTTTTTCATCAAGAGATGATTCATTTTGTTCAGTTATAAGAGTTATATCATAAGCTCTTTTTGCCATCCATTTTGAAATAGCAAGAGATATAAATGAACCACTAAATCAAATTATCATAGAATAAATTCATATAGAAACATAATTTTGTCCATATAAATCAAGCTCTATACCAAAAAAATGTTCTAATATTGCAAAAATTGTAACAATAACAATCATAATTGCTATATTCATCCCTAACCATAAACCTAATGTTTTTAACATATTCTTTTTATTATTAAATTATTTAATTTCACTAAAAACTAATCTTTTTTAGTATTATTACTACCTTCATCATAAATATATCTTTCATTATACATATTAGCAAAATCATTATACCTAAATATTTTTTCCTTTATAGCATATCATTTTCAATTTTTTATTTCAACTTTTTCATCATATTCTTCAAATAAGTCATAATCCCAGTTTCATACAATATACAATCCTGTATATTGACTAAAAGGTCATTCTATTTTATCTCAATCATATCATTCTATATTATTTATAGGTAATTTTTTATAATATTTTTCAAAATCACTTTCAGAATAAGCATATAAATTATATTCTGAAATATAAATATATTGTAATGGGTTTAAGAAAGCATTGAAATCTGTTATTTTATTTTCGAAATCTCAAATATTTTTTCAATTCAATTTTACTGAATGTACTCAATACTTTAATTTAATATTTCAATTTCAATATGCTTTTATTTTAATCGAATTATTATCATCAATAATAATTGATATTTCATCTTTACTTGGATTATCAATATTTATATTATGTTCCCCATAATAAAAAATACTGAATCATAGACTTAATAATAAAATAATAATAAAAGATAATAAAGCTATTTTTGTTTTTGTCCAAAAAATAACTTTATTATCATCTATATCATTATTTATTACATCAATAGATTCAACTTTTTCAGAATCTTCTCTTTGTACTAAAGACATTATTTATTTTTTTATTTAATATTATTTAGATTGAGTATTATTAACTTCTATATTTTCTTTTGCTTGTGGAGCAAATAAAAATATTAATCATCAAACAACAACTAATCAAATTTTTATAGCCCAAGCTACTGTTTCACCCCAAGTATATATCCAAATTAGAATAGAAGGCACTCTATCTAAAAAATCTAAACCTATAGCAAATAATCCTATAACAACTAAAAACGAACCAATACTTTTTAAATCCAGATTTTTTTATTAAAATAATTAAAATTTCACTAATTTAGTTTAGTTTTTTAATAGAAAATGTCAATAAATATTTTTTATTATTCTAATTTTTATTTACAGCATTTAAATCTTCAAAAGCCTTAATTATTCTATTTTTCATAGACTTTTGTCCTGAAGCTAACCATTTTCTTGGGTCATAATATTTTTTATTTGGTAGGTCTTCCCCATCAGGATTACCAATTTGAGATTGCATATAATCACTATTTTTTTCTACAAATTCTTTTACTCATTCCCAAAAAGCCCATTGTGTGTCTGTATCAACATTCATTTTAATTACTCAATATTCAAGTGCTTGTTTAATTTTTTCTTCTTCACTTCAACTTCCTCAGTGAAAAACATAATCAAGAGGTTTTTCTTTTAATCCTAATTTTTCAGCAATATATTTTTGAGCATCATCTAAAATTTCAGGTCTTAATTCAACATTTCAAGGTTTATAAACTCAGTGAACATTACCAAACATAGCAGCAATTGTGAAATTATTACCAACTTCACTTAAGCCTTTATATGCATACAATAATTCTTCAGGAGAAGTATACATTTTTGTTTTATCACTAGTTGAATCAGCTCATTCCTCTTCCCCTCCTGTAATCCCAATTTCTATTTCTAAACCAATATTTAATTTATTAAATTCAGCAAAATATTTTTTTGAGATTTCAATATTTTCTTGCAAAGGTTCAACTGATAAATCTAGCATATGAGAAGAAAAAAGTGGGTAACCATTTTTTTCAAAATATTTTTTATTTTCTTCAAGTAATCCATCAATCCAAGGTAATGCTTTTTTATTAGCATGATCAGTGTGTAAAATAGCAACTACTCACATTCTTTCAGCTAAAATATGAACTTGCAAAGCACCAGTCACACAACCCAAAACTTGAGATTCTACACTATCTAATCCATTTCCTCAATTAAATTTTCCACCACCACTACTAAACTGGATAATCACAGGAGAATTAATCTCTTTTGCTGCTTCTAAACAAGCCAGAATTGAATTACTACCAACTACATTAATTGCAGGAATAGCAAATTTATTTTCTTTAGCATAATTATAAACTTTTTTCAAATCTTCCCCATAAATAACTCAAGGTTTCACTATATCTAAAATTGCCATAGAAGTTAATAAAAAAATAATAATTACATTATAGTAATTATTATTTTTTTTCAATTTTTATAAAACACTTTTATTTTAATATTATTCTTCAGTATAATATTTTTCATTATACATTTTTATAAAATCATTATTTCTATATATCTTTTCTTTAATTTTAAAATCTCATCATTTTCTTAAATCTACATCATTAGGAAAAGCTTCATTTATTTGATAATCCCATTTTCAAGTAATATATATTCAATGATATTTTTTGAACGGGCCCTCTATAATTTGATCTCCATAAAGACTTATTTTATTATTTGGAATTCTATCTAGAAAATCCTTATTTCAATATAATATATATTCAGATACATATATTTCATTTGTTGGATTTAAAAATGAATTTGTGTCAAAAAATTTTTTAGTAAAATCTCCTACTTTTTCTCAATTTATATACAAAGAATGCTCCCCATTATTTACTTCTATTATAGCATTTGAATTTGCAGGAATTTTAATATTATTTTTTTCATCCAAAGATACTATTATCTCATTTTTTGTAGGATTATCAACAATAACTTTACTAAATTGTATCAAAAAGAAGTTAATAAGCAAGTATGCAATAATTAATAATACAATTATTACTGTAGTTATAATTACATGTCTTTTCTTTATTCTTTTTTTATATATAATACATTTATCAATAACACATTTACATTCATTTTTTATTTTCTTGTATTCACTCTTATTTAATCATACATAAAAAAGAATAGCTCAAGAAATTAATAATAGAATTTTTATTATCCAAACAACCACTTCTCACCAATTATGAATCCAAAATAATAAATTTGGTACTCTGTATACAAAATCTAAAACTATAATAAACAATCCCAAAAGGAATAAAAAAGACCCAATACTTTTTATGCTCATGTTTTTATTTTAACAATTTAAAGTTTTTTTAAACTTGATTAATACTCATACTATATATCTAAGCTTATTTGTCAAAATTTTTCTTCATAATTATCTTCTTTTTTTTCATTTAAAAACAAGTCTATTATTTCTAAATCATATTTTATATTATGTCAAATAATTAATATATCTAAATCAAAAATATTTTTCAAGAAAAGTCTTAGTTTCTCATCACTTACTTTATTTCATTTATGAAGTCTATTTATATAAAAGATATTGTCATCATTCAAATAAATACTAACTCAAACAAGCTTAGCTTTCATAATATCAAGTGAAGTAGTTTCAATATCTAATACTATTTTTTTTTCTTCATATTCATCTCCTTCAGGAGAGCTTAGGTGAGGATTTATCTTTTCAAATAATTTATCTAATTTTTTATCATCATCAATAACTTTAACATCTAGCTTTAAATCTTCCCATTTTTTCAATTTTGGTGCTTCTTCGGGGAGTAAGCTATTGAATTCTAATTCTCTAAATAAAGTTGTAATTTCAGGAGTTATATATTTTTCTGGAGTAAATTTAAATTTTTCTAAATCAAAATCTGGTAAATCTACATTTAATTCTATAGTTGCTAATTTTTTTGATAAAAAAGCATTTTCTCTAGAATTTTCTAGTTTTTCAAGATTTTTTCATTTAAATACTTTTTTTGAATCATCTCAGTAAGGAAAAATCCCTCCCTCTTCGGGTACTCCCTTTGATTCCAAAGGGAGAAAATATTTATCTAATACTTTATAAATTTCTTCAATACTTCAAAGATCATTTAAAAGGGTAACTGCTTTTTTAGGACCAAATCAATCAATACCAGGAATATTATCAGCTTTATCTCAGACAATAGCTAGATAATCAATAATTAATTCTGGTTTTACTCAAAATTTTTCAATAGTTTCATCAATTCAAAATTTCTTTTTTTTCATTGTATCATAAATACAAACATTTTTTGAGACCAGGCTATATAAATCTTTATCTCAAGTCAAAACATCAACTTCATAGTCCTCACCTCAGTCTTCTCCTTTAGGAGAGGAAGTAGAACAATATTTATTAGCCAAAGTTCAAATAACATCATCAGCCTCAAAACCTTCAATTTCAATAATTGGAACTCACATTTTTTTTACCATATCAGAAATAATAGGCATCTGGCTCCTAAGATTATCTGGCATTTTATCTCTTGTGGCTTTATAATTCTCATCCAAATCATGTCTAAAATTTTTTCATTTTGCATCTTTCACAAAAATCAAATAATCTGGATTTTCATATTTCATTTGAACCAAGAAAAATCTAGCTATTCCAAAAATAGCATTTACATACTCCCCTTTCCTAGTCACCATTTCAGGAACTCCATAGAACATTCTGTAAATAAAACTATTTGCATCTATTAAATATATTTTTTTCATTTCTTAAAGTAAGGAATTATATATTAATTATTTCATCTTTGTCCTAAAAGGATACATCTTCGAATAATTTTCTCCCCTTAAATCTAAATATTAAAGAGAATAACTAATTATCCCCTCTTTGCCCTAAAGGATACATCTTCGAATAATTTTCTCCCCTTAAATCTAAATATTAAAGAGAATAACTAATTATCCCCTCTTTGCCCTAAAGGATACATCTTCGAATAATTTTCTCCCCTTAAGCCTAAGGGGAGAAGGAGCATAATTTATTATATTTTTTATATTTAGAACTTGTAGCCCCTTTCTCTTAGGCTTAAGGGAAAGGATTCAGGATTGGGATAATTATTCATCCTCCCTATTCTACTCCAAAAAATAAAAAAGCAAAAAATAAATTTTGACATTCTTCAGAAATAAGTATTATATAAATCCATACAGAACTAAAATCTTAAATAAAGGAGAAAAAAATGAATGTGGAAAATTATTTAATTATAGTTACATCTAAAGGAATAGCTATAATACAATGTTTTTGGATAATAAGGGGAGATAACTTTATTATCCTAATGCCAAAATAAAAACAAATTTTTCTTTTATTTAACAGATTATTAATATTGCAAGATAATCTAAAAAATAAAAGATTCAAAATTTTTAGGATTATATATTTTAAATAATTTATAAATTCTAAAAGAAGAAAAAACAAAAATAAATAGGAGAAAATAATGCATTCAGATATAAGTACGAGTAAAGCAAGTAAAAAGTTACAAGAAGATTTAGGACTTGATTATGGACTTGGTTCAAAAATTGTGTCACAATTTTTTGATCATCAATATACTATGGGAAATGGTAACTATTGGACAGAAAAATCTAACTATATAGAATTAGTTAGATTGAATGGTACAATAGACTATATCAAAAAAAGAGTAAGATCAAAAATAAAAAAACATTGGAATACTACTCTTGAACTTTTTCTTCCTGACTCAAAAGATAGAAGAAATTTATATATGAAAGTATATAAAAAAAGGTTAGAAAGAAAACAAAAAGATAATCCATTACCAAATAAACTTTTACAAGAGATTCTTGTAAAAAATCTTGGTCATTGGGATTTACATCACCATAAAGGGATTAAAGATAATAAACATCCAAAAATTCCAGAAAAATCTATTGATAAGAAACTTGTAGTTTCTATATAGTGATTTTGCATTCGCATAACAAAACAGCCAAGTGTAACCCACTTGGCTAAAATTTTGCTTATTTTTTTTAAAAATTCACAAAACTATAAAAAGATTATATGGAAAATGAGTATCATATATTAGAAATTAAGAAATAAAATTATGTGAAAATTAAAAAATAAAGTTATTAATAAAAAAGAGGATACTACTGATTTGAAAAATATATTAAATAATTATAATATTAGAAATAATCAAAATTATATTTTATGAAAAAAAATAAAATATGATTTTACTGTTTATATTGTTAAATATAATTTAATGAATAAGGTAAAAAATTATTGAAAAGTCAGTATTGAAAAAATAAAAATCAATTATAAAAATGAAAATTTAAAATCTTTAAAAATTCTAATATCTTTTCTAATATTATGATATTTTTTAAAAATATTCTTATTTTTATTTGTTTTTTATTTAGGAATTTTATTATATTTTTATTTTTCAAAGAATACAATGTCACAAAATAAATTTTATCTAATTTTAGATAGAAAAGTCATTTATTTTAAATATATAAATATTAATAATAATTTAGAATTTAAAACAAAAAAATAAGTTTTGACATTATTTAAAAATAATTATTATATTTTATATATATAAATAAATATAAAAAAATGCTACAAAATTTTGAAATAATCGAAAAGAAAAATTTAACTCAGGATGTATTTGAAATAACTTTTGAGTGAGAATATGAGCTTAAAATGAAACCATGACAATTTATAACTTTTTTACTTGACAAAATAGGTGGAAGAGCTTATTCAATACTTAAAGTTGAATGAAAAAAACTAATATTAATCATAAAAAAACGGGAATTAGAAAATTGATGAAGATGAGGAAGTAAATATATTTGTGAAAGAGAGATTTGAGAAAAATTAAAGTGAGTTGGACCAGCTGGACATTTTCTATTACAAAATAATAATGAAAATAAACTATTTATTTGAACTGGAACATGATTTGTTCCATTATATAATATGATATTGACTGAATTAGAAAACAATAACTCAAATAAGATATTTTTTACATTTTGAGTAAGAGAAAAAGAAGATGTTTTTTATATTAATGAACTTGAAAAAATTAAAAAAAATTATTCAAATTTTGATTTTGAAATATACATAAGTAGAGTTAAAGATTTACATCTGTTTGAATTGAAATATCCAAATACAAAAATTTTATCTTGATATACAACAAACCATTTAACTAAAAAGAATATTGAGAATACTGGAGAATTTTATATATGCTGAGCACCAATGATGATTGAATCAACTATTGAAAAATTAAAAAACTTTTGATTTAAAGAAAAAGAAAATATATTTTTTGAAAAATATTAACTTAATCTAAGCCTCCTTCATAATGGAGACTTTTTTTATTAAAAAAAAATCCCATCTTGTAAAAGAGGGATTAAAAGTGAGAAATTATATAACCATTTCTAAAACACTTATTGAATTTTCCATTGCAAATTCTAAATTATCCATATGAGCATCCTGTGATTCTGAGTCTGCTCAATCTGAAACAGCCTTAATTACAACACATTTATCAAGCATATTATATGCTCTTGCAACTGATAAAATAGCAAAAGCCTCCATTTCTACTACATCTCAAGATAAATCTTCTCTAAGCTTTATTTGTGCTTTTTCATCATCAACAAATTGATCTCAAGTAAGACATACTCAATTCATAATTAGTCCAAATTTTGTAAAATCAATATTTTCTCAAATAGCATAATCAAGAAATATAGCTTTTTTAGCATAATCTAAATGTTTTCATTCAAATGGTAAATACATATCATGTTGAATAAAAGTATTTGGTATAAATACATCTCAAATTTTTACATCTCATGAATTATCTAAATTACCAGCAATTCAGATATTTATAATTTTATTAATTTCATAATTTTCAAGTAAATAACTTGTAGCTAATGTAGCTGAAATCTTACCAATACCAGCTAATGCTAAAACTATTTTATCACTTGAATTTTCCTCAAAGTTTTTTCTTTCTCATTCATATACCTTAACTGTTTTTGGTATTTTATCAGATTTAACTTCTTCAAGATTATATTTTTTTATTATCAAATCAGCCTCTTCATTCATTGCTGTTATTATTGCTTTTGTTAATTGCATGTTATTTTTTTTATTAAATTACTAAATATTACAAATTGAACTTATATATCTATTTTCAATAATGTCTTTTCTTTTTGTTATTAGATTTTTTAGGTTTTTTACTTTTTACTACCTTAATATCTTTTTTATCCTTCTTCTTATTCCACCTACTATCCGTATTACTTATGAAATTTGTTCTTCCTATTTTTTTAGGTCATTGTTCTTTTTTCAAAATTCTTTCCTTTGGAAATACTTCTTTTTTATATGAATCATCATCTATTATCTTTAACTTTTGTTTTATTAATTCTTCTATATTAACAATTTTTTCTTTATCAGCCTCTATTGCTATTGATATAGCTAATCAATTTTTACCAGCTCTTCATGTTCTACCTATTCTATGAACGTAGTCATCTGAATTCAATGGAATATCATAATTCACAACACATGACAAACTATCTATATCCAATCATCTTGAGGCAATATCTGTAGCCACTAAAACTTTTATAGATCAATTTTTTAATAATTTTAGAGAATTCTTTCTTTGATTCTGAGTTTTATCTTTATGTATAGATTCAGAAGCAATTCAAGCTGTTTTTACATATCATAAAATTCTTTCAGCATCCGTCCTAGATCTTACAAATATTAAAATAGATTTTAAATCTTTTCTTTTTACAATTTGTTGTAAAACTTGTCTTTTATTTGCAGAATTAACATTATATAATAATTGTTTTATATTTGATGTAGTTGATGCTACTTTATGAACAGTGACCTCTTCAGGATTATCCAAAATTTCTTCTGCTAAAATTTTTATTTTTTTAGGCATTGTAGCCGAGAATAGCATTGTTTGTCTTTTTCCTCTAAGTCTTTTAATTATTTTTGAAATATCTCAACCATTTCACATATCAAGCATTCTATCTGACTCATCTAAAACCAAAACATCAACAAAGGACAGATTAACAACACTTTGGCTTACCAAATCCATAAGTCTACCTGGAGTTGCAATTAGTATGTCAACTCATTTTTCTATTGCTTTTTTTTGATGAAAATCATTAACTCAACCAAATATAGTTGTATGTTTAAAATTAACATTTGTACAATATGGCTTAAATGTTTCCCCTATTTGTTCAGACAATTCACGAGTTGGAGCTAATATTAAAGTTCTAATTTTTCTATGTACTTTTCATTCAACAAGTCAATCTTCTAATCTAGAATTATACATATTATTCAAAATTGGCAGAACGAAAGCTAATGTTTTTCAACTACCAGTTTGAGCACATCATAAAATATCTTTTTTACTTATTGCTAAAGGAGTAACTTTTTCCTGAATTTCGGTTGCTTTTTCAAATCATTCCTTTGCAAGACATTTTTGAAGTGGTGCTATTATTTCTAACTCTTTAAATTGCATCTATATTTATATTAAAATTGTACTATCCTCTTAAAAATAACTATATTATATCTTTTTACAAATTTTAATTGTACTTTTTTATACTTTTCCTTTTATCCTCGGGTACCGGTACCTTGAATTCATCTTTTCAATTACGGTACCGGTACCAAAAAACATCCAAGCAAAAAAAAGTTTAAATCCTTTCACCTCTTTTCCCCCGGGTACCGGTACCCTAAATTCATCTTTTCAGTTACTGGTACCGGTACCAAAAACATCCAAGTAAAAAAAGCTTAAATCCTTTCACTCTCTTTTCCCCCGGTACCGGTACCTTGAATTCATCTTTTCAGTTACTGGTACCGGTACCAAAAACATCCAAGCAAGAAAAAACTTAAATCCTTTCACCCTCTTTTCCCCCCGGTACCGGTACTCTAAATTCATCTTTTCAATTACGGTACCGGTACCAAAAACATCCAAGCAAGAAAAAGTTTAAATCCTTTCACCTCTTTCCCTCGGGTACCGGTACCTTGAATTCATCTTTTCAATTACGGTACCGGTACCAAAAAACATCCAAGCAAAAAAAAGTTTAAATCCTTTCACCTCTTTCCCTCGGGTACCGGTACCTTGAATTCATCTTTTCAATTACGGTACCGGTACCAAAAACATCCAAGCAAAAAAAAGCCCAAGAGGGGCTTTTTTGTTTTTATAGAATATTTAAGTTTAATTAATTAATTCTTCATATGCATCATTTCAACTTGTTTCTTTAAATAATTTTTTTAATTCTTTAATTTTGCTACTATCATTATTATTACTTGCAATATAATTATAGAGGTCTTCACTATTTTTACTTTTTGTAATTATTTTTGCTAAATCTTTTAATGTATTAGTAGAAAAATCTACTTTTCAATCATCTGATGTATTAATTTTTACATTATAAGAATCATTTTTTACTAATAATTCCTTATTAGATGTATTTTTAGTTACACCTTCAGGAAGAGTAGGTATAGCTGAATCAGAAGGATTAGAGGCTGCTGTATTATTAGAATTAATGGAGTTTATAACATTATTATCTCTTCTACCATATATACTTTGCACATCTGATTTCATTTCAGTATACAGAGCTTTTCACATTGTAGTTATGTCTACACCATATTTAATTTTATCATTTTTAATGGCTGACTCTTTAAGTATTCCTTTTTCAACCATTACTTTTATTAAATATTCAAAATCTTCTTTAGTTGATGCCTTCCTTAATTCTGGTAAAGTTTTATCTATTATATCTTTCTTTTTATTACTTCATAAAGTAGAAGAATAATCTCTTTTCATAGTTTCTGCAGCTTTTCTTCAACTATTAAGTTCTCCGAATATACCAGAGGAAAGGTCAGATCAAGATTTTTGAGCTTTACTTAAGTAATGTTGATTAACATTACTTCAAAATGTAGATAAACCTTGGGCACTCATACCACCTGGTAATATTGGGGCATAGGTTGGGGCTTTCATGGCAAGGGAACCGATTGATTGTCAGAATGATTCGAAGGGTTTTACAATCTCTCTTGTAAGTGATGATTTGTTTAGGGCTGCAATTACAGCTATCCAAAGTACTGCGATTCAAAGTAGTTGGATTATTAAATATCAAATTGCATTTTTTGTTCAGATAAGTGCCTCAATCATTGGTTGAACAGTTTCATCACTACTTCAACCGATTGCTCCTTGAAATTCAAAAGTAAATTCTCAGAACTTTACCTTGTTATCCTTAATTATA
>Ga0256827_10000603_pt1 | contig 22549 bp, 19 predicted proteins | sample CV84metaG_FD_185977 | JGI IMG/M metagenome (GOLD analysis project Ga0256827, IMG submission 185977) | Hydrothermal vent microbial communities from East Pacific Rise, Pacific Ocean - CV84 | ecosystem: Environmental > Aquatic > Marine > Hydrothermal vents | place: Pacific Ocean: East Pacific Rise... | reverse complement strand
CGATTTTGAACCTTATGCACAAAATCAACCAAATCGACATAATCATTTCGCTCAAAATATTGAGAATTCTTCAAAGTATACCTCAAATTTTTATGAGCCTGTTTCTGCTCCATCTTTTTCAATGCCTTTCGCAACACCAACGCAAAACTATCCAAATCTTTTGCCACCTCATCAATCACAGAGGTATCTAGTGCCGATTGTGTCACATCTCGTTTGATATTGGTATGATATTCATTATGAAACGCTATAAACTCTCTCCCCATCTCAACAGCAGTACCTGCAACATTCAACTCATTCAAAATCCGAGAATAATCCCACCCCATAGCAGGTTCAAGATGTTGAGAAGCGACCATTATTTTAGTTTGATTACGCAATTGATAGGCAATCTCAAACATCCCCATCAAACAAGCATCAAAACCCAATACATCTATATTGACAGAACTATCCAAAGCTTTTTGAAGCTCCAAATTATCCAAAAAGTCCCCTGCCGTATCATCAAATCCCACAGCTATTTCCTCTATCTCTTGGATAGGGACAAAATACCTCTCACGCTTTTTCTTATCAGCATAAACATCCATATCATCCACCCCCGAACCATGCGACCAAATAATCAAAATATTTTTATCAGCAGGATAAAAAGCAGAAGCACTCTCGATAAACTCTCTCAAAACAGTCGGGTCTCCTGTATTCAACTCCCCCAACTCCTGCTCTTTGACTATCTCCCCATTTTGGATGAAAAGCCGAAGTGTATCAGGAGTATCGACAAATCGTTTGGCATCATATTGGACTACAATATTTATACTGCTATCTATAGAGCTTTCTATGATGCGTTCTAGTTCTTCTTGGGCGTGATACTCTAGGTTGTTATCTGATGCCATGTAGATTAGTAGGGTTGTTTGCATTTTTTTAGTCCTTTTTGTGATTCTTAAATATCTTTAGAGTCTCTTTCAACTTACTCTTTTTATCACTCTCTTCCATCTTAGCCACCCAAGATTCTAATTCATTAAAGCTCCAATCAGCTAAACTAATATTTTTGTATTTCTCTTTCCAATACTCTATATTAGTTTCTTTGTTTTGAGATATATTTTGAAGTATTTTTAACATTTCATACGATATAAAAACTTCTTTTTCTTTTTGAAATTGCTCTATATATTGCTGTTCTAATTTTTGCTTAAAGGATTGATTTTGAATTAGTTGTAGTTCAAATAGATTAGTATATGCTAAACTATTTGAAGGATTTAGTTTTATAGCTTGAGTATAAGAAAAAATAGATTCATCAAATTTTCCTAACCAAAAATAAGTCATACCCATTTGCATATGTGTATAATCATTATTAAGATTTTTTTCTATAGCTTGTTTATAAAATTTTAGGGCTTTATTATAATCTTTTTGAAAAAAATAAATATCTCCTATATTAAAATACAATTCGTCATTTTTTGGATATAAAATAATTAATTCTTTATATTGAACAATAGCTTTTAAATATTTTTCTCTCTCTAATAATAAGTTTATTAAGGTTTTAATTGTTTGAGCTTGATACATTTTGTAAAGTTTATTCTCAGAAATTAAACTTTTATAAAAATCTATTAATTCTTGATAGGTATTTTCTACCTTAGAAAACTGGCTTGTCTTTTTATAAAAGTCAGCTAACTCATTTAATGTATCTTCTACAGGAAAATTATTATGAGTTTTTTTTGCCATAACTCTATAAAATGTTATCAAACTTAAATAAGTTTTTTCAATATTGTCATTTTCTTTTTTAATATGATAATATTCAAATAGTTTTAGAAGAAAATATTTAACGTCTTTATGATATTTAAAGTTTGATTGAAAAAGCTTTTGATAAATATTTAATGCTTGAATATAAATTTCTTCTGCTTTCTTATATTTACCACTACGAATATAAACAATTGATAGGTTTCGTAATGTCATACCTATTTTACTTTGATAATTTCCTATTTTTTTTTCGTTCATAGTTTTATAAATAACCAATGCCTTAAGAGCCATTTTCTCAGATTTTTTAAATTCTGAATTACGTATATATATAGCTAACAAATTATTATAAATGTCAGCTACTCTTCTAGTATATTTTTTTTCTTCTGTATTATTTAAAATAAAATATTTTTTTAAAACATTTTCATATTCATTTTTAGATTTTTCAAATTCTTTATTATCATACAAATAGACAGCTAAACTGTATTGTGCATGTGCTATTTCCCTCAAATATGAATTATTTTTATTATCTTGTTTATATAATTTCAATAATATTTTTACATAAGCTTGTGCTTTTTTAAAATTTTTATACTTATAATAAAACTTTTCTATATTTTTCAAAGACGTTATGTAACTTATTTTATATTCTTTTGGATTTTGAGAAGACAACTTCATATATAAATTTAAAGCATCTATGTAATCTCGTTCTTCCTCTTTTATATCTTCTCTAAAGTTTAGATTTTTTTTATCTTTATCCATTAAGGTAATACTGTCGTAAGCCATAGATGCTTTATTTAATTGCCCATCTTTATCATAAAGTTTAGAAAGCTTTTCTTCTATATTTCTCCAAATATCAATAATAGTATCTCTATTTTCTATATTAAACCATAATTCTTCGGCTTCAATATATATCTTTTTTGCTTTAGCATATAATTTTTCATTATAATAAAAATCGCCTAATTCATTTAAAGAATTAATAAAATTTTGATTATATTTTTTAGAATTTTTTAATGCTAGTACCTCATTTATATGCACTATTTCAATATAATTCTTTTCTGCTTCTTCAATTTTTCCTTCTTTAGTATAAAGTCTAGCCAAAGACCTTACTATTGTTGCAACTTTCGGATTATATATATTGGGATATAATTTAGCCATACCTCGATATAAGGATATAGCTTCTACATAAAATTGTTCTGCTTTATTCACGTTATTAGTAACAAAATACAATGCTCCAAATTGATGTAATGTGGTTCCTAGTTCATCATTAAAAACATTTGGATTAATTTTTGCTAAACTTCGTCGTATTTTTAAAGCTTTAGAAAAAGATTCTTCAGCCTCCTTATACTCATTAGCATATCCATATATTAACGCCTGTTCAATTAAAGTATTAGCAATAAGAGGGTTATAAACCATTGGGTTTTCTTTGGCTAATTCTTTTCGTATTTCCAATGACTCATGAATTAAGTTTTTCGCTTTCACTAAATAATTCATCTCTTCATATAATGATGCTAAGGAAAATAAACTTTCAGCTACGGACTCTCTATAGATTTTTGGATTTTTTTTCACTAAAATTTTACGTATAGCCAAAGATTCTTCATAATTTTCACGTGCTTTCATCCATTGATTTCTATCAAAATAAAAAGAACCTATATTATCAAGTGTAACAGATAAAGAATCTAAGTGGTCTACAGATGCATTACTTTCTACTAACAATCGTTTTAATTTTAATGCTTTTCGATTATTCTCCCTTTCTTTTTTATCTTTTTTTATAATTGCATAAAAATTTGCTAAATTTCCTAAAGTAATAGAAATATGTTCATCTGAAAGAGTTTTATTTATTTTTTGTATAAATCTACTAATCTTTAAAGCTCTTTTATATACCTTTTCTACTTTATCAAAACTTTTTATATCAGATAGAAATAATGCAAAAATATTAAGATGTCTAATTAACGTATTCGTATTCTCAATATTTGGAGTTTTTTTAACTAATTTTTCTAAAATTACTACACTTTTTTCATACATCTCCTCTGCTTTAACATATTGATTTCTCTTATGATAAACTTCAGCTAAAGAAGTATAGATTTTTGCTAAAAAATAAGTATTCTCAGGAATATCACTTTTAATACGAGAAAATAACTCTTCATACTTTCCAACAGCCTTATTAAAATAATTTTGTCTCCTTAAAAAATCTGCATAATAAAAAAGATTTTGAATCGTTCGATCTAATCCAACAAGTTTTTCATACTCTTCTTTAGCTTCATCATATTTATTTTTTGTTTCTAAAAGTTTTGCTGTTATTATATATCCCGATGCTAACTCTTTATGATTTTTTTTAGTATTTTCTTCAAACTGCTTAAAGCCTTTACCTCTAAGATAAGCTAAGGCTCCATCTATTCCATCCACCTCTAAAAGTATCTTTACTGTACGTGTTACTTTTGAATTTGATATTTTTATAAATTCGTTTAAAGATGAAATTTCTTGCTCTTTATTAATTAATTCAGCTTTAGCTATATTTAACTTTGCAGAAATTCTAAGCTCTTCTTCTATTGACACTGTTCTTCGTAACTGGTTCTCTAACAAATCAACCGTATCTTGATATTCTTGTAAAAGATTATCGAGTGTTTTTTTAGATATCCCTGCATTAATAGTAGTTGCACTTGAATCATTTTTATTGCTAGTGTTTGATAATAATAACTGTGACATTACAACTAATAATACAAAAACTTTAATACAGTTTTTCATAAACATCCTTTTTTATTTTTTATTTAAACAATCTTCTTTTACTTGTTTAAGTTGTAGTTTTGCTTCACTTAAATCAAAATTAATATTTTTTCTAAATTCAGGAATTCTTGAAGCATTTAATTCTCTAATGAACCTATTAACATTTTTTTGTTTTTTAAAAACTCTATCTTGGCAATAAGCATCAGTATTACTATTAATATTAATTATAGTGGGAGTTTGATTTGTCGACCCTATATTGATTTGAGGTCCACTACCAGTATTAGTTGGAGCATTTTCTTTAATTGTATTTGAGTTTGGTAAAAAATTAGTTAGTATTGATATAAAAACCCCAATAATTCCAGCAATAATCCCCACTCGTTCGAGTGTTAATTTTTTCTTTTGAGGAACTTCATCAAGTATTTCTTTTTTAGCCTGATAATTCAACTCCATACAAAGCTCAGAAATAGGAACAACATAAGTGAGATTTTTTTTACTGTTAATAGCTGTAGCAACTCCACAAATTTTATCATCTAAAAAAATCGGAGAACCACTTAATCCATTAGTCAAATGATTTTGTAATTCATAAGTATGTTTACTGTTTTGGTAACCACTGACTCTATTTTGATAAGTTTTTACAGAAGAATCTTTATCATAAAATCCAATAATATTAACTTCTTTCCCCTCTTTAATCTCTTTACTAAATAAAACCTTTTCAATAATAAAAGACTTTTTAACACTTAATATAGCAATATCTCTATTACATAACTTTACAGAATCAATAGGTGTAATACCACCATCAGGAGTATTTGATATAAAAATATTTTCATAGACCTTATTATCTCTATTTGTTATAACATGCTTTGCTGTTATTAAAGTATTTTCATTAATTAAAAAAGCTGTACCATTAAAATTACCATTTTCATATGGATTACCTATCCATATTCTTACTATATTTTGCATTATTCCCCTCTTCTGAAAACTTTAGAAGTATCTCTTCATCTATTTTTACTCCAATACTTTTTAACTTTTCTATTATTTAACTACTCATAAATCCCAAAAGGTCTCTGCCCATCAAATTTTAAATTCTCTTTTCCAATAGTAAACAAATTTGGCATCTGATAGATTTTATTCTTTTTAGCAACTGTAGCCACTGATTCTTTAAGATGTTCAAAAAACTCAACCGTAGTACCAATAAATTGACCTCCATCCCATACTTTATTTAGCTCTTCTGTTAAAAGGCTATTTTCAGAGTGTGGTAAAACATAAGAAGACTCATCATCTTGACAACCAGCAATAAGTTTTACGGAAGCTTTTATCTTTTTATTTTGGCTTTTTATAGCCTCTTCCTTAATTTTGTGATAAAAACCTATGTTTTTTTCATAGACTTTTTTTGCTTCAAGTTTTGGAAAGTTTTTGGAGATAATTACAGAAGAAAGGTCTTGACTAGGAGATACTTTACTAATTGTGCCACTGTGACAACTATCTGAAATTACAAGTATACGAACACTCTCTTCAAATCGTGTCCAGAGTGCATATAATTCATCATCTAAAAAGAAACCATCATAGAGACACCATGATTCATCATTTCCATCCTTTTCATCTCCATTTTCATCGGGAATTGAAGCTCCATGACCAGAGTAGCTAAGGAAGAGCATATCTCCCGAAACTAAGAGTCTACTCGCCTCATCAATCGCTTGGGCTACTCTATCTCTAGTTGCCTCTTCGTTTTGTAGTAATTGTGTTGTAAAATTCTGAGAGATAGCAATATCTTGCATATCCAAACAATCTTTTCCACAAGTAGGCAATGAGCCATTATTTCCATTATAGACTTCTGCGTCAAAATATTCCATTCCAATGTGTATTGAGATACCCTTACTCATAATTTTCCTTATGTTTTTGTAGTTTTTTATAATCAAAAAAATATCTTGATTTAAAGTATTAGGTTCAATATGTATTTAGAACCTCATCCCCTATAAATAATTTATAATTATACTTTTATATTTTTATTATAAATATAAAAAAATTATCTACTATAATAAATAAATAATTTTTCAAGTAATTTTCTATTAAAATATCACTAAAGGAAAAATCATGAAAACTCTCCAAAACTTTATCGAAAAGACCATAGAGAACCATGTTTTAAATATTGAGCATGAGAACTATAATAAACTAGAAAAAATTATTGGTAGAAAAACATTAGAAGAACTTACATTTTATTTAGAGAGCAATCAAGAAGATAAATTTCTTTTTTTATTCAATAAAATAGTAGAAGATAAAGAACAAAAAGAAAAGATTCAAAAATTTGTAGAAAAAGAATCTATTGGAGAGTGTATAGAGAAAGGAATAAACCCCAAAGGACGAACCTGTAAATTATTTTATGGAACAAATAGAGAGCCTTATGATATTTCTGATATATCTCAAGGATATGGAAATGAACGTTCCCCCAATATCCACTTGGGTGTATGTGAAGTGCATATTCCAAAATCACATAATATAGGAGAACTATCAGGTTCTCTTTGGGCAAAATTGATTCATTTTGATTTTTCTTATGGAAAAGTTGAACTAAAAAAAATACAAAATTTGGATTCAAACAGTTTTTGGTCAGAGATGTCAAATCTTATGAACCCATTAGAAGAGGAAGAGAAACAGGCTCTAATCTTTATTCATGGATTTAATACTTCATTTGAAGAGGCATCTCTTAGAACAGCTCAACTTTTTGTAGATTTAAATCATTTAGGCGTTGCATCTTTTTTCTCTTGGGCTTCACAAGCAAAGGCTCTTAGTTATCTTTCAGATGAAGCTACTATTCAATATACAGAAAAACATCTTACAGAATTTTTAACAGACTTTAGCAGGAATTCAGGAGCAAATCGCATACACATTATTGCTCATAGTATGGGAAATAGAGCCTTGCTTGAAGCAATTAACAGAATTCATAAAAACAGCCCAGAGATACAGTTTGGTCAGATAATTTTAGCCGCACCTGATGTTGATACAGATGTCTTTAAAGAATTAGCAGAAGTGTATACTTTTGTCTCTGAACAAACCACTCTTTATGTATCAGATAAAGATAAAGCTGTAGGTATATCAAAATGGATACATTCTCATGCACGAGCAGGATTTACTCCACCTGTTTGTGTGGTTCAAAATATTAATACTATCCAAGTCGAAAGTGATGTCAAAATTCTTGAATTGGGTCATGGATATTTTGCAGGACAGGAGATACTTCTCAATGATATGCATCAACTTATGAAATTTAATTTAAATGCAAACCATAGAGAATATCTTCTCTCTCAAAGGGTCAATAAAATTGATAAATATTGGAAATTAAAAAATAATTAACCATCCAAAAGAAAAACTTATCCCTTTACAACCCCACTATCGCATCATAAGCCGTGTCCATCATTTTATCTATCTGTTCGTAGGTAATGATATACGGTGGCATAAAATAGACAATATGCCCTAGTGGACGAAGTAGAACACCATTGTCTAAACCGTATTGATAGACTTTTAGACCGATACGCTCTTGTGGGGTGTAGCCTTGCAGTTCAATGGCAGAAATCATTCCTGTTTGGCGAACTTCTTTTACATTTTTTAGGGCTTTAAATTTTTCTAGTTTTTCTAAAATATAGGCTGATTTTTTTCTATTTTCTCCTAGAACATCCGACGCTTCAAATAGCTCTATTGTTGCTAACGCTGCTGTACATGCCAAAGGGTTTCCTGTGTAGGAGTGTGAGTGTAAAAACGCTTTATAGTCGTTGTAATCGCAATAGAAAGCCGAGTAAATATCAAGGGTTGTCATGGTTATGGCTAGGGGTAAATAGCCACCTGTTAAGCCTTTTGAAATGGTCATAAAATCGGGGGTAACATTGGCTTGTTCGCAGGCAAACATGGTTCCTGTTCGTCCAAAACCGACCATAATTTCATCAGCAATTAGATGTACCCCATGTTTTTCACAGACTTTTTTTGCTAATGAAATATACAAAGGATGATACATGTGCATGTTTCCTGCACCTTGAACTAAAGGTTCTATAATAAACGCAGAAATCTCAGTTCCTCGCTCGTCTAAAATCTTCTCTAGCTCTACAATTGCCTCTTTAGCACTCTGCTCTGTTTGGTCTTTTGGTACGGGTGTCTGAATACACGCAATTAATAGTGGAGCGTAAGTCTCTTTGTACAATTCAACGTCGCCAACGCTCAATGCACCAATGGTTTCGCCATGATAAGAGTTGGACAGAGATAAAAAAAGAGGTCGATGGTCTCCACGGTTTCGGTGGTAGTGAAAACTCATTTTTAACGCCACTTCAACAGCCGATGAACCGTTATCAGCAAAAAATACCTTGTCCAAACCTTTTGGGGTTAGATTCACAAGTTTTTCGGCTAAATGCACGGCTGGTTTGTGGGTAAAGCCTGCAAGAAGCACATGTTCCAAGGTATCGAGTTGTTCTTTGATTTTGGCAGAGATATGTGGATTGACATGCCCAAAAATATTGACCCACCATGAAGAGATAGCATCAATATACGATTTATCTTCAAAGTCATAAAGGTAGATACCTTCCCCTCGACGAATCGGAATTAAGGGCAAAGTCTCATGGTCTTTCATCTGTGTGCATGGATGCCAAATATGCTTTAAATCCTCTGTTACTATCTGCGAATTCTTATTTTCCATTATTTTCTTTCACTTTTTAAAGGGAATATACTATTAATAAAGTAATTTTTTCATTAATAATTAATAACAACTAGACTAAAATTAGGCAAATTTTACATTAAGGCAAAACAGAATGATAAGTTGGATGCAAAAGCACAACAAATTTTTAATAATTACGATATGGATTGCTACCATTTCATTTATATTTACAGGAGCAACGGCTGGATTTTCCTTTGGAATAAAAAGCAATAGCATAGGAAAAGTCGGAGATATTGAACTAAAACGTGATAGATTTTCAATGGAATATAATAATTTATTTGACCGATACAATCAGATGATGCAAGGAAAATTTGATAAAGACCAAGCAAAAAAGATGGGTTTAGAACAACAAGCTTTAAACAACATGGCAACACAAGCAAAAATCCTGAATCTTGCAAAAAGTTTTGGAATTGTTGTAACTGAAGAGGAAGCAGGAAAAAAATTATCGGAGATTCCATCTTTTCAAACAAATGGAACATTTGATCGAAAAGTTTATGACACGTTTATCTCGAACAGCCCTTTCCAGCAAGATACTTTTGAAGAGAGCTTTAAAGATCAACTTATTATTGAGAAAACATTTAAAATGCTAAGTGTAAAAGGTTTAGCCCCTGAATATAAAGCATTTCAACTTGCTTTTGAAGTAGCTGACAAATTAAAATACTCTATTTTAACCGATAAAGATATAAATATTACTACCGATGAGGCTAAATTAAAAAGTTTTTGGGAAGCAAGAAAAAATCAGTATAAAACTACCAAACAATATACCTTGGATATTCAATGGACAGAGACTAAAGATACTAAAGTAACCGACAAAGAGATTAAGGACTTTTACGCTAAAAACAAATTTAACTATACCAATAAGGATGGGAAAATTTTACCATTAGAGGAAGTAAAAGATTTTTTAACAGATGATTTAAAAGTAAAAATAGCACACAAACCTGCATATAAGCGTTACTTGACCTTTCAAAAAGGAACAAGTGAAAAAACAGAAACGCTCACATTGGACATGAATGACCCTAAGCTTTCTAAAGAGTCATGGAATGAAATTAATACACATAAAGTAAATGATTTTATTAAACCAAAAGCGATAAATAATAGATATGCATCGGTAAAAATCATCTCTATTAACGAACCTGTAACCAAAACATTTCAAGAAGTTAAAGAGATTATTACTCCCTTATACCAAAAAGAAGCAAACAAAGAAGCATTATCAATCTTAGCAGAAAAGAAACTGTCAACTATTGACAACGATGAAACAAATGTGTCAACATTTCTCACACTGGATAACGCAGAAACACAAAATATAGGTCTAAATCAACAGGAAACTGTTAGTTTTATATCAAAACTCTTTACTTCTGAGCAAGAAAAAGGTATTATACCTATAGGAAGTAAAGTAATAGTTTACAAAATTGTTGAACAGAAATTAATTACGCTTGAAAACAACAGTACCAATGAACTCTACAAAAATACTGATCAAGTAAAGGAACAGAGTTTCCAAACAAGCTTAATTAAGAAGTTAGACAAAATGTATCCTACTGAATTTTACAAATAATAAATAATAAAAAACAGTATCAAGGATTGCAAATTGAATAACCCTATCCTAGCCATAGACATTGGCTCTACTAAAATATGTGCTATTATCGGTAAAATAAAAGATGGCATTATTGAGATTAGTGGGCATGGTGTCACAAAATCCCAAGGAATAAAGAAGGGTACTATTACCAACATCGAATTGGCATCAAAAGCGATTAAAACAGCTGTTGATGATGCCAAACGTGTTGCAGGTATCAATTTGACTAGGGCAACCATTTCAATTTCAGGTGCATATACAAAAAGTATTAACTCTACAGGAGTAGTTAATATTCCCAATCAAGAAATCTCATTAACAGAAATTAATCGTGTAATGCAAACAGCCCTTTACAATGCAAATATTCCAAATGAATTTGAAGTACTTCATGTTTTACCTTATAAATTTAAAATTGATGAACAAGATTTTATAGAAGACCCAAATGGTATGAATGCCAGTAGAATGGAAGTTGATACACATATTATAATGACAGCTCGTTCAAATATAGGAAACCTAAAAAAAGCTGTAAACGCTTCAGGAATCGAAATTGATAAAGTTGTCCTAAGTGGGTATGCTTCAGCTTTAGCTGTTATTTCTGAAAATGATAAAACAAGGGGTGTTGCTGTTATGGATTTAGGTGGTCAAACATCAAATCTTATCGTGCATGTAGGAAATTCCATTCAATACAATGATTTTTTATCAGTAGGTTCCAACCATATTACCAACGATTTATCCATTGCTTTACACACGCCACTTGATTCTGCTGAACAACTTAAAGTAACCCGTGGTAGTCTACTTAATAACAATAGTGGAGAGATAGACCTTCCTATTATTGGAGATGAACGAAATTTAAATACGGTCTCTTTAGATATTGTTCATAATATTATCTATTCTCGTATGGAAGAGGCTCTTAGTATTTTAGCCAATTCATTGGAAAGAAGTGGATTGGTAGATCAACTTGGTGCAGGTATTGTCTTGACAGGAGGAATGACCAAAGTAGAAGGAACCCGAGAATTAGCACAAGCACTTATGCCCAACATTCCTGTAAGAATTGGTCATCCTGAAAATGCAACAACCGTTTCAGATAATTTAAATGCATCAGAATATTCAACAGCTATTGGTTTAATATATCATGAAACAGGAAAACATACAGAATATGAGTTAGAAGGCAATAAAAACATGCTTCACTCTAAAGATTATCAAGCAACAGAATCGTTACAAGACATTACAATGGGTACTATAAACAAGCCAAAAATATCTGTATCAACACCATCCTTCTCGGATGAAAAAGAGAGTAGCAATAATGATTTATTTAAAGATTTAAGTCAAGAACCAAAGAAAGATCCCAATAACCCTTTGCAAAACTTTATGCAATGGGCATCAAAAATATTTTAAGAAAGAAGAAGGAGGAGTAGAATATGTCTATGGAAGAATTTAATATAACAGAATCATCTGCTGGAGTAAACGGAGCAAAAATCAAAGCAATTGGTGTTGGTGGTGGTGGTGGAAACATGATTAACCACATGATAAGAGAGGGTATTTCAGGTATCGACCTTATTGTTGCCAATACGGATGCACAAGCTTTAGATGCATCCATTGCTCCGTATAAAATACAATTGGGTATGGAAGTAACCAAGGGACTTGGTGCAGGAATGAAACCTGCTGTGGGTCGTGAAGCAGCAGAAGAGAGTTTTGACACCATAAAAACCATGCTTGATGGAGCCGACTTGGTCTTTATCTCTGCTGGTCTTGGTGGAGGAACAGGTACAGGTGCAGCACCTGTTATTGCACAAGCAGCAAAAGAAGTTGGTGCATTAACGGTTGCTATTGTAACCAGTCCTTTTGCCTTTGAAGGTCGAAAACGAAAACGTTTGGCAAAAGAGGGTCTTGAACTGCTTAAAGAAGAAAGTGACTCGATTATTGTTGTTCCAAATGAAAGATTGCTCTCTATTGTAGAGAAAAACTTAGGAATGAGAGAGAGTTTTAGACTTGTTGATTCTGTTCTATCTCAAGCTGTTGGGGGTATCTCAAATGTAATTTTATCTCATGGAGCAAACGATATTAACCTTGACTTTGCTGACGTTAAAACAGTTATGAGTCATCGAGGGTTAGCACTAATGGGTGTGGGCGAGTCTCAAGGTAATTCAGCAGCCTACGATGCAGCTAAAACAGCTATTGAGTCTCCACTTCTTGATAATTTATCTATTGATGGAGCTATGGGTATACTTGTTCATTTCCATATTCATCCAGATTATCCACTGACTGAAATTGCCGAAGCAATGGACATTGTAGAAGAGAATGCAGATGAAGATGCAAGTATTATTTTTGGTACAACAACATCCGAAGATATTCCATTGGATGAAGTTAAACTGACCATTATTGCAACAGGATTTGAAGACCCTTCAGATATAGAGACTAAAACGGTTCCTGAAGCAACAAAAGTTGCAGAAGCTCCTGAGATAAAAAGAGGTTTAATCCGAAAGCCAATACAAAGAAGTTTCTTGAATAGTGGCAGTGCAAAAGTAGTTGGAGGTTACGATAATGAAGATTATCTTGATACACCAACATTTCTTAGAAAACAGATGGACTAACAGATAAAAATGTTAAAGTTTTTCCTATTACTCCTCCTTTTAGCACCCTATTCTCTTTTCGCTGATGGACATATTTTTGTCTATCATCGTTTTGATGATACTCGATACCCTACGACAAATATCTCCACCAAAGAACTACGAAAAGAGTTTAATTATTTAAAAGAACATCAGTATAAAGTCGTTCCAATTATTGATATAATTAATAAAGTCAATGCACATGAAAAAGTTCCTGATAAATGGGTTGCTTTTAGTATCGACGATGGATTTAAAAGCTTCTATACCCATGGCTTTTCTATTTTTAAAGAATTTAACTACCCGTTTACCTTGTTTATTGCTGTAAAGTATACTGAAAAAAACTATAAAGATTATGTCTCATGGAAACAACTTAAAAGCATTGCAAAGTATGGTTCTGTCGAGTTTCACTCTTATGGACATGGACATTTTGGACAAATGAGTAACAGCGAGATTAAAGCAGATATGGACAAAGGTTTAGCTCTTATGAAAAAGCACCTAAACTATGAACCTAATCTGTTTGTTTATCCTTATGGAGAGTATGACTCTCGCGTAGAGAAAGTTTTAAAACCCTATCACTTTAAAGCCGTATTCAATCAAAATATTGGAGCTATCCATGGTGGAACTTGTTCGGATGTCTATGATATAGACCGTTCTGCTGTTGTTGGAAGTAATGCAAAAGATTTTAAACTCTACCTTGCATTTAAAGAGCTTTGTGGTGTTCACTTTAAAAGCCCCCTAAGCTATCCAAACGATAAAATTGTTAGAACCATTGAGATAGAATTAGAGGATAAAAGCATTAAAAAAGCCGAAGTTTTTCTCTCTAATTCTGGTGGTTGGCATAAAGTCCGTGTTAATAATGGAAAAATTATTTATCATGCCAATAAAAAAATGAAACGAAGTCGTATTAAAATTGGTGTAAAAGTAAGAAATAAAATTAAGCTAATGGTTTTATCTAAATAGATATAATTCTCCTAACTATTACTAGGAGAAATTATGAATACAAAACTTTATACCTTAGCTCTCACACCTATTCTTTTTATAGCTTGTGCAAATACAGAACCAAAACAGACCGAGACAATACAAGAAGTAACTACAAAAACTGTAGAGATAGCAAAAAGTGTTGCAAAAGCTCCAACCCTTCCAGAGCCTAAAAAATCTCAAACATCCATTAGCTTTATAGAAAACAAAAAAATTCTTGAAGAGGGCATGATGCACATTGATGCATTTATGGGTTCAATGCAACCAACTCTTAAAGGTTTACTCAAAGAAGATAAAACTCATGTAACAGCAATGGGTGCTTGTTCTTCTATGGCAATAGGGATGATTAATGATTACAATAAACAGATTACAAATATAAAATTACGAAGAACAGCTCTAAAATATAGAAATCCTAAAAACAAGCCTGATACAGCTGACCGTATGGTAATGGATACTTTTGTAAGTACCAAAAAATTTGAGCCTCTTGTTGTGGACTTAGGAGATCAATACCGTGTCTATAAACCTCTACCTACAAAACAATCTTGTCTACTCTGTCATGGTGCAAGAAATGACATCAGTCCAGAGCTTGTAAAAATGATTGATAGAACCTATCCAAAAGATAGAGCTACAGGATTTGCCTTAGGAGAATTCAGAGGCGTTGTTGTTGCAGATATAAAGAAATAGAGCTTCATAACAACTTTTAAGCTATAATACTCCCAAAGTAAAACTGGGAGTAGAAAATGAATGATGTAGTAGAATGGTTAAAAAAAAATGGAAATCTAAAGATTATAGATGAACCATTAGATGTTGAGTTAGAGATACCTCATATCGCTTATATAGAAGTAAAAACAGACAACTCTCGCCCTATCCTATTTACCAAACCAATCAATCGAGCCAAAAATATTCAATACGACATACCCGTATTGATGAATATCTTTGCCAATAAAGAGCTGACCAAAAAAATATTTGGTAAACACCCTGATAAGGTTGCCAAGGGCATAGATAAACTCTTAAAACTTAAGCCTCCAAAAGGTTTTTTAGAAAAATTAAAAATGATTCCTGAACTTTTTGCACTCAAAAATGTTTTTCCTAAACGTCTAAAATCTACAGGAGTATGTCAAGAAGTCATTGTACGAAAAAAGGATATTGACCTAGACAAACTTCCTATTTTGAAAACATGGGAAGAGGATGGTGGAGCATTTATAACCATGGGACAAGTCTATACCCAAAGCCTTGATGGACAGATGCAAAATGTAGGAATGTACCGACTACAACAGTACGATAAAAATCACTTAGGAATGCATTGGCAAATTCATAAAGATGCTTCTCACTTCTTTGACCAATACCAAAGAGCTGGTAAAAAAATGCCTGTAACCGTTGCGATTGGTGGAGACCCTCTTTATATTTGGTGTGGTCAAGCCCCAATGCCTCATGGAATGTTTGAAATGCTTCTCTATGGCTTTGTTCGTGGTAAGAATGCTCAATTAGTTAAGTCTATCACGAATGATATTTATATTCCAAAAGATGTCGATGTGGTTATTGAAGGTTTTGTAGACCCTGAAAAAATGCAAATCGAAGGACCTTTTGGAGACCACACAGGCTACTACACCCTAGAAGAGCCTTACCCTGTAATGGAAATAGAGACCATAACCATGAAAAAGAATCCCGTATTTCAAGCCACAGTAGTAGGAAAGCCCCCACTAGAAGACAAATACATGGGTTGGGCAACTGAACGTATTTTCTTGCCAATGCTCAAACCAATGGCTCCTGATTTAATTGACTACTACATGCCTGAAAATGGTGTTTTCCATAATTTAATTCTTGGAAAAATGAAAACCCTCTACAAGGGTCATGCTCAACAATTTATGCATGCTTTTTGGGGTGTAGGACAAATGAGCTTTGTAAAACATGCTATTTTTGTCAATGAAGATGCACCTGAACTGGAAGATGATATTGCCATTACAGAGTATATTCTAAATCGTCTTGACCCTGCTAAAATTTTGATTACCCAAGGAATTATTGATGCCCTTGACCACACAGCCAACGAATCATTGGTAGGAGGAAAACTGGGAATAGATGCTACAGATAAAGAGGTAGAGTTTGGGATAGAGACTCCTCTACAAGACAAAGCTCTTTTAGCAAAAATGCAAGAGCTTGATGGCAATATCTTAGAACTACAACAGTACTTTAGCCATACTAAAAACCCTATTTGTCTTATCACAGTCAATAAAGTACAATCCATGCAAAACATTATTGCAAAACTAAAAGGCTTAAAAGAGCATATTAAAGTCTTGATTATCGTAGATAAAATAAACAATGACATCAATGAACCGTACATGCTATTATGGCGTGTGGTTAACAATATTGATGCTCAAAGAGACATTACACTCGAACCATTTATAGCCATAGACGGAACAAATAAATCAGACCTAGATGGATTTACCCGAGAGTGGCCAGGAGATACCTTCTGTACCAAATCAACTCTTGACAGCTTACAAGAGCGAGGGCTTATTGATATAGATGAAGCCTTTATTAAAAAATTTGGACTCTTACCCTTTGAGTAGAGATGGCGTAAGAATCAGTAAATAGATGATTCAAAGAAAACTTATAGTAAACTATATCTTAAAGGAGATACACTCTATGAACAAAATTAATTTCTTAGTTTTAACACTCATAACACTTCTCTTTACCACTGGTTGTTCTCCAATAACCAGTAAATATAGAGTTACTGTTGATGCCATTACAGCCCCTAATTTAGAAGTTACTCCTAGCTCATTTATGATTGAGGCTTTAGGTAAAAATACCGATAAAAATAGCCTTCTTTTTCAAGAGCAAAGTAACTATTTGGTTAAACTTTTACTCTCAAAAGGCTATACGCAACCCTACTCCTCTTCAGAAGCCAAACAAATTATCTATTTTGACTACGGCATAGAGAAGCTACTTGAAGAAGTAGAGACCTATAGTGAGCCAGAAGTTACCGTAGGTTTCTCGGTGGGACACCCTTATGGTTTTTATGGTCGTCATTACAATCCATTTTGGGGTAATTGGGGCTACTACCGAAGCTACCGTAAACGATACAGTTATTATAACCGTTACGTTACCTTATTGGCAAAGAATCAACTGGGTAAAGAGCTATGGCGTGTAGATGTATCAAGCATAGGCGAGTCAAAAAATCTTAAAAAGATTGTCCCTATTCTACTAAAAGCTTCTCTTCCCTATATAGGAACCAATACAAAAGAGCCTGTAAAAGTTGTAATTAAAGAAAAAAGAGCTAAAGAAGAGTAATTTTATCTGATTTTAATTTTACTACGATATTATTTCCTTGTTAATAAAAATTATTATTTAAAAAGGTATTATAAAAATGATCGTAACAAATAAAGCTCCAGATTTTACAGCAACAGCAGTTCTTGCAAACGGACAAATCGTTGAAGATTTTAACTTAATGGACAATTTAGGAGAAAAAGGTGCCGTTCTTTTCTTCTATCCATTAGATTTTACATTTGTATGTCCTTCAGAAATTATTGCATTTTCAAAAAGAGCTGTAGACTTTAGAGAAAGAGGCGTAAATATTATTGGTGTATCTGTAGACAGCCAATTCTCGCACTTTGCATGGAGAGAAACACCAGTAAACCAAGGTGGTATCGGCAAAGTTGATATGCCTCTAGTAGCTGACATTACAAAACAAATTGCAAGAGATTACGACGTTCTTCTTGATGATGCAGTAGCTCTTAGAGGTTCATTCCTTATTGATGCTGATGGTACAGTAAGACACGCTGTAGTGAATGACCTTCCATTAGGAAGAAACATTGATGAGATGCTGAGAATGGTAGATACAATGCTGTTCACAAATGAGCATGGAGAAGTTTGTCCTGCTGGTTGGGTAAAAGGCGACGAAGGTATGACTGCGACAACTGAAGGTGTTGCAAACTATCTTGATAAACACGCTGACGAACTATAATCTAAAACATTATAAACCCGTAGGGGCGACCTCTGTGTCTGCCCCTATTGATATAAAAACTGTTATATAAATATTTAATGTTATAATATTTACATAACTGTTTACAAAGAAGAGGGAGAAAACAATGCTAGACTATATTGCACTGCTAAAAGCAAATGATTTAAAAGCCACCATTCAACGGACTTCTATCTTAAAATCCATCGACCATGCTGGACACATCAACATTGATGAAATTTATGAAGATGTACAAGAACTCTACCCTACTCTTTCACTGGCAACCATTTATAAGAATATTATTCTAATGCAAGCAAACAATGTAATAGTAGAAGTTCCTATGAACGGCGAAAAATCAAAGTATGAACTCAAAAAAGAGGAGCATATGCACCTTATTTGTCAAGAGTGTGGAGACATTCAAGATACTAAAATTACCAAACAAACAGAAGAAGCTCTTGTTATAGAGAATTTTCAACTTAACCGTTCTCAAATAAATCTTTATGGAGTTTGTACCTCTTGCCAAAAGAAATAAGAGAGAATGCTCTTTTTATAGCAGATGCCCACTACCCCCACCACGGAGATAGCTTCTTAAAGATATTAGAAGCCTTAGAAAATAAAGGTATAGAGACACCTCAACTCTTTTTAATGGGAGATATTTTTGATTTACTCTTTGGATACAATAACTATATCCAAACCTTTTCAAAAGAGGCAATAAGTCTACTTCAAAAAGTTTCTAAAAATATAGAAATTATCTATTTTGAAGGAAATCATGACTTCTGCTTAAAAGAGCTTTTTCCAAATATCAAAGTATATACTATCCAAGAACAACCTGTTCACTTTAAACTCAATAAGCAAAATATTTATATGAGTCATGGGGACAAATATAAGACTCATTTAATCTATAAATTATATACCTATCTATTACGCAATAAAACCACACTAACCCTACTAAAGCCATTTGAAAAACAGATAATAAACCATCGAATGGAAAAATTAAAACGTAAAAAGATATGTAAGTACTTTATGGGATATCGAAAAAGATTTCAGAAAATTATCAAAAATTATCCCAAAGAGAGTTTAATTATTGAGGGACATTTCCATCAAGCTCTCTTTTATAAAAACTATATCTCTTTGCCCTCTCTTGCCTGTCAAAAGAAAGTGGGTATTATAGAAGAAGGTAAATTAGTTTTTCGAGCAATCGAGTTGAACAATGGTTGGCTTACTCTCATCTAATCTAGCACATGTTAATTTCCCACCCCAAAGACAACCTGTATCCAAGCCCAGTACCTTGCCATCAGAATAATAGTCTAAATTTGTATCGTTAACCAAGGTTGACCAATGACCAAAAATAATCTTTAAAGGAATAGGTTTTCGTGCAGGGCAATCAAACCAAGGGCGTAACCCCTTATTTAAACGTTTCATATGTGTTGGTGAACCTTTTTGTTTAAAATCCAACTGTCCATCATCTTTACAAAAACGCATCGAAACAAAGGAGCTTAAAATATATTTCTCTATGTCTAAGGCACTTGCTTTTGCATTAAACTTATTAGAACTATTTTTAAACATATGTTTTAACCACGATTTATAATTTCGTCCTTGAAGTTTTTTCTCAATACGTTTTGCATGTGTAATTGCCATACCCAAATCAAACTGAGGAGAGATACCTGCATGAGCCATCACATAACCAAACTTGTAATTAATATGTAAAAAAGGCTGATGACGAAGCCAATCAATCAACTCTTTGACATTGGGTGCATCCAAAATAGGCTGAATCGTCTTATTTGTTTTTTTAATGCCTGCATAGCTAGCAATCAACGCAACATCATGATTGCCCAATATTATCTTGACTGAGTCTCGAATAGAGTAGAGATAATTCAATGTCTCTAACGATTTATCCCCTCGATTAACCAAGTCTCCTGCCACCCAAAGTTCATCCTTTTCTGGATTAAACGCTATCTTTTCAAGCATCTTTTGAAAGTTATCAAAACATCCTTGAATATCCCCTATTGCCCAAACTGCCATTAAAACTCCAATAGTTCTCTGTATTTTTCTAATTTTTGTTCAAAACTCATTTTTGCATATGCAGAAGATGGAGAAGGCAAATAAAGCGTCTCTATTTCTAAATAATCAAAATTCATTTTAAACAGTCGCTCTGCTAAACGTCCTGTAAACGCTATCTTTTCGATACTGGGATGTTCTTCTAAAAACCCTGCTAAATCGTTAACTTCTATATCATCCAACGAACTGTCCAAAGAGTTATCACGCGTACAATTTTTGACCATGTCCCAAAGGGCTATTTTTGAAACTTTTAACAACCACATCTTTTGGTCACGATTATTAATAGGATAACGACTAAGTTTAGATAAAAGTTTCCAAAATTGATTGCGTGGATGTGCATAATAAAAAGATTTTTCAAAAGAGTCAATACTTGGAAACGAACCGAGAATCAATATCTTTGAATCTTTAAAAACTAAGGGTTGAAACGGGTGTTCTAATTTTTTATTACTCATTAAACTGAATTGGTCCTTTACCACTACCATTAAGAAGCTGACGCACATAAGGATTTTCAGTATTTTTAAATCGCTCATTGGTTGCCCACTCAATAATCTCTCCCTCAAACAAAAATGCCAAATAGTCTGCTGCTTTAAAACTCTCTTTCATATCATGAGTAATCAATACCGATGTTACACCAAGCTCTTTTTGAAGCTTTAAAATAAGTTGTGTAATCAAATCACTCGTAATTGGGTCAAGCCCAGAGGTTGGTTCATCGTATAAAATAATCTTCGGCTCCATAATAATAGCCCGTGCTAACCCTGCCCGTTTACGCATACCACCACTCAGCTCATTGGGAGCCAATTGTGCTACCCGTTTAGCATCAAGACCTGTCATCGAGAGCATCTTAAGTACTTTCTCTTTTATCTCTTTTTCAGACAAATCTTTTCGGTGTTCTCGCAAGGGAAATGCCACATTATCAAAAATATTCATACTATCAAACATCGCTCCATCTTGAAAGAGGTAACCAATATCTTTACGAACCCCTCTTAACTCCTCTTCTGAACAACTATCAACGTTAACTCCATTAACCAAAATCTTGCCCGAAGTGGGTTTCATGAGTCCAACAATGTGTTTAATAATGGTCGATTTTCCCCCACCAGAAAGCCCCAAAATGACGGTTGTTGAGCCTTTTGGAAAGATAAGATTCACATCTTTTAATACCTCTTTTGTTCCAAAAACCTTTTGTAAATGCTTTATTTCGATTAGTGGATGCTCTTCATCAAAGGTTGGTCGCATTATCGCAAAGCCTTTTTAAGGTTTAGAATCAACAGAGCCAAGGTTGAAAAGGCAAAGATTTTAAAGTTTATTTCCGAACCTAAATGGGTATTTACAAAAGCAGAACTCAAAGTCTTTGCTTCGCCCATTGCTTGCATTTCTAAAATATCAGGAATGTAATACGAGGTAAACATTAATCCTGTTCCTGCTACTAAAAAAGTAGTCATAAGCGACCATCTATCACTCTCGAATGCTTTATATTTAATCACTTCATAAAATATCGCAACCACCACTAAAAAGTTTACAGCATACGCCAGCTTTTCAAAAACGGCAGTCATCAAAAGACCCTCTTGAAACTTGGACAAAAGTTCAGACCCTAATAACAGTTCTGAATGAAAAATAGTCGGTGCAACCACGATACCTGCTAAAAGTCCTGCTCCAAGTACGGTTCCTAGTGTTATGATAAATATCATTGTTAATATTTTAAAATATTTTTTTAGCATCTACTCTCTCTTTTTATTGATTTTATTATTGGAAGTTAAAGATTCCAATCTACCTAAATGTTATAACAAAGCCTCTCTCAAAGTTTGCTAAATAAGAGCGATAAAATCAGTTTATCTATAAATTCACTCTCTGATTTCTCTGGAAGATTAGACAACTCTAACTTATCTTGAACCACATTTAATTTATTATCAATATAGTTCATAACATCCTCTAAACGCTCATTTCCCTCTTTAATCGAACGGATATAGACTCTATTTTTCAACGGAAAAGTAATAAACTCAAGGTCTAGCAACTCCTCAACCTCATCAATCACACGAACAGCATGAGAAAGAGCCTTGAAGTCAACCCCTTTAGCCGATGCCTTGGCTCTATTCCCAAACTGTTTTTCCATGTCGGTAATTTTCTCAGCAAAATAATTTACAGTCACTGTCCCTAAAAATCGTTTCCCCAATACTTCGATATAGGTTCCATTTTTAGTCACACCCGACCCCCTAGAGGTAGGAGCAGAGACAAACTTGACATACTTAAAATGCTTCTCGTTAAACATCTCT
>Ga0256827_10000602_pt1 | contig 22553 bp, 17 predicted proteins | sample CV84metaG_FD_185977 | JGI IMG/M metagenome (GOLD analysis project Ga0256827, IMG submission 185977) | Hydrothermal vent microbial communities from East Pacific Rise, Pacific Ocean - CV84 | ecosystem: Environmental > Aquatic > Marine > Hydrothermal vents | place: Pacific Ocean: East Pacific Rise... | reverse complement strand
TAGGAGATATCTGGATTATTCGGTAAAGTATTAGGATTTTCTGGTTTCTCTTGAAACTCTATAATTTGATCTTTATCATCAACACCGATAACACCAAAACCTTTTGCTTCCTCTTTTGAAACCTCTAATGCTGCGATTGTTAAATCTGCTCCTTTTTCTACGTGGAACTTTAACATCTTTTGATAATCCATATTATATATATGGTCTGCAGAAACAATTAATACATATTTAGGTCTTCTTACATCTAAAAGATTAATATTTTGAAAGATAGCATCTGCAGTTCCTTGATACCATTTATCAGAATTTCTTAGTTGAGGAGGAACAATAGATATAAATTCTCCTAAATCTCTAGATAAGAAACTCCAACCATTCATGATATGTTCTGTTAATGATTGACTTTTATATTGAGTTAATACATAAATTTTTCTAAAACCAGAATTTACACAATTTGATAATGAGAAATCAACGATACGATATGTTCCTGCAAATGGTACAGCAGGTTTTGATCTTACTTGAGTTAAAGGAAAGAGTCTACTTCCATAACCTCCAGCTAACATAAATGTTAATAAATCATTATTTGATATATTCATATTCTCCTCCTAGAAACAATTTATTTAATAGGTCAACTCTTTTTAAAAAAGAATAGCTATTTTTGACCTAGTTTATAGCTCCTTTTATTATACATGTTTTTTTTAGATAATAAAAGAGATTTTGATTATATTATAAAAAAAAAATCTTTACTTTTTAAATTATCTTCTGATATTGTAATATCTATAGTTTTAATTGAGGAATTAGAACTTTTGATAAGGAAATAATGAAAAAATATAGCTATGGTTTAGCTTTTATTGCTATCCTATTCTCTTTTATAAGTATAACAATGGTTTACAGTGCAGCCATCTTAAATGAACAACTATCTTTTACAACAGTAAAAAAGCAAATTACTTATATTGTGATTGCTTTTATTATAATGATTATTGTTTCTTTTATTGATTATCATAAATATGAAAAGTATACTTATGTTATCTATTTGATTACACTTGTAGTTCTTAGTTTAACTCTTACAGGGTTGGGACACTCTACAAAGGGGGCTCAACGTTGGATAAGATTTGGAGGATTAAATTTTCAGCCCTCGGAATTTGCCAAAATAGCAGTTATTATCTATCTATCACATTCGTTATCTAAAAAGAATATAAAGTTGATAAAACAGTTTTATATTGGTGTTCTTCCACATATGATTTTTACAGGTATCGTTATTCTATTGATTCTTGTAGAACCTGATTTTGGAACATCATCTATAATATCAATGCTTCTTTTAACAATGATGATTATTGCTGGAGTTAAATGGAGAGATGTTTTATTGCCATTTATCTTTTTGAGTGTTGCTGGTTATTTTTTAATTATGGGGTCAAACTATCGTTCTGCGAGATTAAAAGCATTTTTAAATCCATGGGAGCATAGAAGTAATATTAGTTATCAATTAATAGAGTCTATGTTAGCCTTTTCTTCTGGTGGAATAACCGGAAAAGGATTAGGAAATAGTATACAAAAACAGTATTATCTTCCAGAAGCTCATACTGATTTTATTGCTGCTGTAATTGGTGAAGAGTTAGGTTTTGTTGGTATCGTAGCTCTAATGTTACTCTATTGTATACTTTTTTATATAATTATAAGAATTGCTTTAGGTGCTGATTCCCTTTTTGGAACCTATGTCGCCATAAGTATAGGAATACTGTTTTTTACCCAAGCAATGCTAAACCTAGGAGTAGTTTCTGGTGGATTTCCTACAAAGGGATTAACTCTCCCCTTTATTAGTTTTGGAGGCTCCTCCATTGTGGCAAGTATGATTATGATTGGTATTGTTTTAAATATATCAAAAAATGCGAGCTACAATAAAGGAGATAGACCTAGCATAAAAGAGAGAAAAATATAATTCTTCTCTATTGTTTTAATATATTATAATTAATTACAAGAATTTTCTTTCTTAGATATTTTTTATTAGAATTTAGTATCATATTATTGTTTACAAAATCTAAAATTACAGTTTTAGCTTTTGCAAACTCCTGTTTTCGTATTAAACAATCTGTATATATATCAATATAAATGATATTCTTTTTATATTTTTCAAAACCTTTTTCAATATCACACTTCTTAAAGAAGAAATAATCATACCAAACTTGATATGGATATCTATTTTTAATACTATTTAAAATCTCTAAAGCTTTCTCCTTATTTTTTAAGAGGAGGTTTGCTATAAATAGTTGCTCTAACAATTTTTGATTTGTAATCTTGATATTTTTTGTTAATTCAATTGATTTATCATACAAGCCTAAATCATTTATTCTCTCTATTTTTAAAGCTAAAAGAGTTTGATTGTCTCCAATATTTACATTTAAAAGAGCATTCTTATTAGAAAATTCTTCTGTATCTATAGCTATATTTATTAAGTAAAACTCAATTAATGGATTAAATGTCATCTTTTTAAACATTGTTTCTCCAATTTTCTTTTTAACTCCATCTATAACAATTGTAGATTTCTTAAACTCTTTATTTAAATAGAAAAGAAAACCTCTTAAAAGTAAAGCCTCCGGATTTTTCTTTTTAGATATTACTTCGTTAAGGAGTTTTGTTGCTTCTTCTATTTTATCTTCATATATATATGTAATCGCAAGATTAATTTTATTTCTGATATTATCAGGTGCTATTTTACTGGCTTTATTAAAATAGACGATTGATTGTTTAAACTCTCCTCTCTTTAAATGTATTAAACCTATTGTTTTTATTGCCTTAAGATTTTTGGGAAAATCCTTTTCGATTATTTTTGCCACTTTGAAATCCATATCAAACTCTTCTGAATCAATAAAAGTATCTAGTAGTTTAGTTAATATCTTTTTGTTTTTAGATGCTAAAATTAAATCTAAATATTTTTTATACTTATCATTTTTATCTCTAAAATAATCTAAAAAGAAGATATAATTAATTTTATCTTTGTTTTTGATTCTTTTACTATTGTTTTTGTATAAAATCTCTGCTTTTGCTATCTTTTTGTTATATATGTATATATCAATAATATGATAAAATGTAGAATCTATATAATCTTTTTGATTTGTTAGCTTGCTAAAGTATCTAAGTGCTACATTTAACCTTCCTTGTCGTTTATGAAGTAGAGCTAGCTCATTTATAGCGTAATAATCTTTTTTATTTATTTTATAAGCTTTCATCAAATACTCTTCTGTATTATGAATATCACCCATAATATGAGAAATTTCAGCTAAACGATATAGAGATTTTACATTTTTAGTCTCTTTAAAATCTTTTTTAAAAAGAGTTAAAGCTTTTACATAATTTTTAGTTTTAAACTCTATTGTTCCAATTAAATAATTATCAATTTTGGGTTTCTCTTTTTCACAAGAGATTAAAAAGAGTAAAACCATTACTATAAATATATTTTTTATCATTTTTAAACTCCTTACCTTAAGCAAATACTTTAAGATAATTAAGAGGCTAATTATACTTTATGCACTTTATAAAATCAACTAATTTGTAAATACTCACATTTTAAAAACTACTTTTTTTAAAAAAAAAGAGAAAATGTAGAATATTATAGATATAAAAACAGAAAATCAAGAGAGTTTTCTATATCAATAGTTAGGAGACTTCCTACTTTTAATTGTTTAAAGTAAATAATTTACCTAAAATTATACCATCTTTTTTAAAAAGCTTTAAAAGATACTTATAAAAAAATTTGTAAAAAAAATATAATTATGATAGAATACCTTTTTAGGAGAGTTAATGAAAATTCTTTCATTTTTTTTAATTATTTTACTTGCATCTTGTGTTCAACCTTTAAAGATAAAAAGGGTAAAGAGTAACTTTAAAGAAATTAAATCTCAGAAAGAGAGAGTTGCCATTTTTATTGATCTCTATTTAGACCCTAAACTCGCAACAAATAATGAAAAACAGAAAACAATGATAAGAACTTATAAGAAAAACGGTAAAAGTTATCATGATCGAAATAATTATAAAACTACTTATATTATTAAGGATGGTATTAAAGACCTTTTTTTAAATAGAGTTGTATATGAATTAAATAATCTTTTGCCTAATTTACCTATAGATTACTATTTTAATCTTACTTTAGATGATAAAAATGTTTTAAAAGAGAGGTATAATCGATCTTTAGAGTTAAATTTTTTTATTGCTAAAAAATATCAAGTAACATATCTATTCGAATTTATTCCTATTTTAAATATAATAAGTCCTACTCATTGGGGAGAGTATTATTTTAATTTAGAAGTTATAGCAAAAGAGGGAAAAGATGAATATCTCGCAGATTATAACATTGTTTCCTATTTTAGTTATATAATTTTTGGACCTTGGAGAACCAAAGAGCAGGAAAAGGCATTCGAAAAGGGAACACAAAAACTATTTAAAGAGTTTAAAAAGAGTAAGGCAATTGATTTAGTTTATGGTGAGTATAAATTTGATAAAGGAGTTTATGAGAACTTTAATCCCAGAGAATTTGGAAGAGAATACAAAAAAAAGAGTGATAAATATCAAGATGAAAAGATTTTAGATAGTACAGACTATGCAATGGAAAAAGAATCCGATTACGATGATGAGTATATCTTTTTTCTAAAAGAGAAAGGTGCTAGAGTTATTCAAGAGGGACCATATCCAGAATCTAAATACCCAATTGCTTTTGATATTAGAGGATACAATGGATTTAGCAAAGTAACAGGTACGACAACTGATAGTAATTATAAGCAAATTATTGCTTCTGGTTCTACGTGGAAAAGTAATGAACTTGAGATTAATTTCTCTACATTTAATCCTATTTCTAATTTCTATGTAACTCCATTGTTTGGTTATTTTAGTAAAGATTTTACAATAAAGGATTTTGCAATAGATGTATCAGAGGCTAATGAGGGAAAGGAGGGGTTTATTCCAGGTAAAACAAGAGATGAATCAGGAAAAGAGATAGATGTATCCTCTTTGTCGTATAGCTCATCTTTTTATTCTATATATCTCGGAGGAGAAGCAGGGATAAATATCGTTGTTGGAGGAAGTAGTGTTCAGTTTATCTTTAATCCTAAGGTTTACTTTAACCTTTTAGAAGCTAGATATAGTAGTTTTGATACAACCTTAGAGTCTTATGAGGGAATATCATTTCCATTATTGTCATCATTTGGAGCATCTTTTCAAACAGGTCTATTTTTTCCAAAGGTACATTTTGGTTTTAAAATGGGATGGAAGGTATCATATTTTAGAAAATTTGAACTAGGAAAACCAATGACTTTTAATACTAATACTCAAGAGGGAGATTTTATTAAAGTTAAAAAAGTTTATATTGACGAAGTAAACATATTCTCTTCGTTGGCTTTTATTGATTTAATTATAATGTTTTAATTTCCAAAAGCAAAACTTGTAACCTCTTTAGATCCATTTTTTAGCTCTAGCACACTACCATCATATGCTAGCTTTCCATTTTTTAACATTAATACTCTGTCTGAATATTTTAATGTTAATTCTAGATTTTGAGTTGTAAAAATAATTGTTTTATTCTTTAATTTCTCTTTAATAAGATTAAGTATATGAATTGACGTTATAGGATCTAGTCCCGCAGTAGGATCATCTAGTAAAGAGAGAGGTGGGTTATGAATAATTGCTCTTGCGAGACTAACTCTTTTTTGCATTCCTCCAGAAATTTCATCTGGATATAAGTTATCCACATTATCAAGTTCCATCTCTTTTAGTAAATTTGATGCCTTTTTTTTATTTTTAGATATTTCTCTATTTTTTAGAGGAAATACTACATTTTCTAAATTTGTCATATTAGTAAAAAGAGCATTATTCTGAAAAAGTAAACCTATTTTTTTTCTAACTTCATATTTTTGATTTTCTGATAGTTTACAAATATTTTTTTCAAAAACTAATACTTCTCCAGAATTAACTTTAATTAATCCAGAGATTATCTTTAAAATGAGAGTTTTCCCCTCATTACTAGAACCTATTAAAACCACAAACTCTTTCTCTTTAATAATAAATGATAAATCATCTAAAATAGTTTCATTTTGTTCATTAATAAATGTAACATTTTTAAATTCAACAATATTCATATTATTCTATTTTTTTAATGAAGTTTTGAAACAGAATGCCCTTTATGGATACCATAATTGATTTTCTTTAACTCTAATAGAACCTCTGGAACTTTTTCAGAAGGGATCACAACATGATAAAAATCATTCTCCTTCTCTATTATACCTTCTATATAAGGAGATAATATTTTCAGAGTATCTTTATAGAACTTTTTGTGTAGATATATTTTTAACTTTCCTTTAAGAATAGATTTCATAATAGTTCTTGCTGCATTAATTCCTTTAAATGTAATTAATTTTCCTTTTTTATCTTGTATTGTTGTTTCTAATGTTCCAGCATATATCCAACTATCTAAGCTTTTTATATATGCAAATTCAGATATCTGATTAATATTTTTGATTTTAGGAAGCCATCCTGTTAACTTCATAGATATCTCTATTTTTTTGTTAAGTGCTCTTCCTAACTCTGCTGATGCTAATAATTTTCCCTCTAATTTTAATGGTTTTTTACTTGCAGAATATAACTCTCTGATTAAACCATCTTTTTTATTAGTTCCTACTAGAGTATATACTTTATTATTCCAAAAATCATTAAGAACAACATATGAAATAGATATATTCGCTTTATAGATTTCATCTTTTAATGATTGAGGAACAAGTTTTAGTTTTATCTTTTTGGGAATATTGGAATATATTACATCTTTAATCTTATGAACCTCTGGTACAGTATACATATAGTGTTTTGAGTCTGGTACCTCTACATACTCTCTCATAAAAGATTTTCCTGCTTTAAATTTATGCTTAAAAGCTTTTAAAGCAGTTGTTCCTGTATAGCTATTTGATGTTCTAGGAATTTGAATATTTATAGATAGCAAAACAATAGGGAACTCTCCCTTATTATTAAGTACTACTTCTGGATAAATTAATACACCATTTTGAGTTGTTTTAGGGTATTTCATCTCTATTTTTAAAGGATCTTTATTATCATATTTTTTTATCTCTTTTTTCGTCTCTCTCTTCGTCTCTTTCTTCGTCTCTTTCTTCGTCTCTTTCTTTATATTACTGTTAGAATTATTATTAGAATTGCAAGAGATGATTGAAATAACTGTTAAAATTAAAATTAGATATTTATACATTGATACCCCTTTTAAATTAAGAATGAAAAAAATACAGAGTTAAATCTGTAAAGAAATAATATCACTTAGCTCTTTGAGTGTCAAGTTAAAATTAATAAATTATATTAAGGTTTTTAAATTATATATTACAAATTATAAATTAAATATTACAAATTAAATATATTCAATTATTGGAAGAATGAATGGAGTTGAGTAATAGTTATTTCTAAAATACTTTTTAAATAGTTTTATAATTCCACTAGATAGCTCCTCTCTTTCCATATCTCTAGTGATAACTTTTTCTAAATATTCAGCTAAGATAGAATCTAAAAGCTCCATAACTTCTGGATGTGCATCTTCGTAGATAAATCCTCTAGATATTATTGTTGGTTTAATAATAGGAAACCCTGTTTTTTCATTCAAAATTAAAAATATATTAACAATTCCTAATTTAATAATATTTCTCTCTTTTATTAAACTCAAAGGCATATCGTCAAAACCAGTAATATCTCTATACCTTATCTGCTGCTCTATTTTTTCTATAAGAGAGACTTTTTTATCTTCTAGAATGTATAACTCTCCTTTTGAAGGGATAAATAGATTCTCTTTTGTTAGACCTAAATCAATAGCAATATTTTCGTTATCTAATTGTTGAGAATAATCTCCATGTATTGCGAAATAGAATTTAGGAGAGATAATATTTATCACTTTTTTAATAGAGTCTATATCTGCATGACCAGAAGCATGAATATTAGGATTGCTATTTACATTTACCAATTTAACACCTTTTTTTAATAGAAGATTTTCAACTTTAAATACTTTTTTTTCATTTCCTGGTATTGTTTTACTTGAAAAGATAAATGTGTCTCCCTTTTGTATTTTAATTCTTTTATACTCTAAAGATGCTAAATTACTTAAGGCACTTCCAAACTCTCCTTGGCTTCCAGAGATTAAAAAGATAAAATTCTCATCATTATACTCTTGTAATCTGTTTCTATACTGTTTTACATCTAAAATATAGTCTTCATCAATTTCAATATCAGCTCTCTTTGCTGTTTCTATATATTTTTCAACACTCCTTCCTAGTAAAACAATAAATTTATCAAGTTTTCGTGCTACTTTTGTAATATTTATAAATCTTTCAATATTAGATGCAAACATTGTTATAAAAACTTGTTGAGTAGCTTTGGATACCTCTTCTAAAAGAGCATCTCTTACCTTTTTTTCTGATAAATTAGTTTTAATTGTTGCAGAGTTTGTACTATCTAAAAGTAATAGGTCTGTATCTTTCATATTTTTAAGATTTTTTAGATAATTTGTAGTTTTTATACTGTCAGAAAGTTTAAAATCTGCAGTATGAAAAATAGAGTCATTACCATTTTCTATTCTAACAGAAAATGCCTCTATTATAGAGTGGTCTGTTTCTAGAAAAGTAAGCTTGAAATTATCATATTCTAATTCAAAATTATCATCTATTTTGATAAAAGCAGGCATGTTTATATCCTCTTTTGAATAGGCTATTTTATTTTTTATCATCTCAATTGCAAACTTGGATGCAGCAATCTTTATGGGTATCTCCTTTAAAAGGTTTACAACTGCTCCAATATGATCCTCGTGGGAGTGAGTAATTACTAATAATTTAAACTTTAAATAGTTCTCCTTAATGTAAGAAAAATCAGGAAAGAAATAACTAACTCCAGGATGCTCTAAACCCGCGAACTTCATACCACAATCAACAATAAAACCTGATTTGTCATCTAAATAACAGGTTAAATTTTCTCCAAACTCGTCTACACCACCTAAAAAAGCAAATTTTATCATTTATAACCCCAAAAGTTCTATTACATTATCTATAGGACGACCAATTACTGCTTTATCTCCTTTAATAACTATAGGTCTCTCTATAAGTTTAGGATTTTGAACCATTGCTGTAATTAGTTTCTCTTCATTCTCTTCGTTTTTTAAATCTAATTCTTTGTAGATTTTCTCTTTTTTTCTCATTAAATCTCTAGCTGTAAAATCCAGTTTAATAAGCAATTCTTTTAGTTCATTCTCTGTAGGAGGGTCTACGAGATATTTTATCACTTTCATATCAATCTTATTCTCTTCTAAAAGATTAAATGTAGCTCTAGATTTGCTACATCTTGGATTATGCCATATTGTTATTTTTTCCATTTTATCATCTCCACCGTTTATTTATTAAAAAAATCATATTTAATTTTTTGTCTGTTCTCTTGAAGAAACAGAACTTTTGTTATATACCAAACATAATGATTTTACAACTTAAAACTTAAAGAAACTTAACTCTAGCTATTTTTTTCTAATTTGTGGTTAAATTTGAGAATATTTTTTCTTTTATTTTCTAATTCCTTAAGGTTATTAGATAGATTCAAACAATTTACTTGTTTCTAAATTACTTTTATGTTATATAAAAGCTGTTTTTGTTTTTTAGGAGAATATTATGAGCAAAAAATTAACAATGTTATTAACAATCTTTATGGTATCTATCTTTGCAATCACAGGTTGTAAAAAAGAGGCTAAAGATGCAGCTAAAGATGTTAAAAAAGTAACTAAAGACGTTAAAACTGCAGTTAAAGATGGAAAAAAAGCAGTTAAAGATGTTAAGAAAGTAGTTAAAGCAGTAAAAGGAATGAACTTTGATGCAAAACTTAATTTAAACTATTTCCCAGAAGAAGCAGTAGTAGTTGGTTCTGTTGATATTCAAAAATTCTTAAATATTAAGATGTTAAAGCCTTTATTAGAGCAAGGTTTAAATCAAGCAAAACAGATGGGTATTGCAGTTGATAAAGCAACTTTTGCTTCATTCTACATGAATCTTGATTCATTAAAAAAAGCTGATGATGTTGCTGTTATCGTAAATGGTTTAACAATTCCTCAAGAACTTCTTACTAAAATGGGTGCTAAATCTATTAAAGAGACTTATAATGGTGTTGAACTTCTTTTAGATCCAGACAAAAAGGGTGGATATGTTACTCTTGGAAATGATACTTTAGCTGGTTCTTTAAAATCAATTAAAAAGATGATTGATGTTAAAAAAGGAAAATCTAAAAGTTTAGCAACAAATGGAAATGCTAAGATTTTTACAGACATCTTAAGTAAAACAGGTAATTCAGCATTCAGAATTGCTTTTGTACCTAACAAATTAGTTCAAGATGAATTAGGAAAATTAAGTAAAGAGGGACAAGCAGCAATGTTTGCTGACTTTATTAATAATTTTAAAGCAGCTTCTTTTGGTATTGAAGTTACAGAAAATGCTTTAATTTTTCACATTAATGTTCGTTCTAGTGAAGCAGGAATTAAACCTGTAGTAGCTATGATGCAACCACAATTAAAAATGTTAACACAAGAGAACTCTCCTATGTTAGCAATGGCTGAGCCTATGTTAGGTAAAGAGGGAACTAAAATATTAGGTGAAGTTGTTAAAACTATTAAGCTTACAAATAGTGGTGAATATCTTTCAATCACAATCTCAACTAAATTAGAGTATTGGTTACAAGCTCCAAAGATTTTAGGTGGAATGATGATGAAAGGAATGAAATAAAAATTTCATTTAAATCATAATTAAAAAAGGCAGTTTTATACTGCCTTTTTTTTTACTCTTTTTTTGTTTCAATATCCAATATCTGTAAATCTTAAAAAATCTTTATATTTTAAAAATATATTTGTTATTTTGACCTATTTATATTATAATAAACCTCTTTTTGATTTTACAAAAAGAGGTTTATTAGATTAGAGGTGATTTATGATTGGAAAAGAGTTATTAATTGAAATTTATGCAGAGGAGATTCCTCCATTTGAACTTTATAGATTAAAAGATTTTTTTCAAAAAGAGTTAGAACTTTTTTTAAAGAAAAATGATATCTCTTTTCTAAAGGGTAAGATGTTCGCAACACCTAGACGTGTTACATATTACTCTAAAGAGGTTTCAGGAAAGCAACTTGATAAAGAGATTATTGTAACGGGTCCATATAAAAAGATTGCATTTGATAAAGATGGAAATCCAACAAGAGCTCTTTTAGGATTTTTAAAAAGTAAAAATAAAACTTTAGATGAGTTATCATATCAAAAGGATAAAAAGGGTGAAAGAATCTTTTTTAAAGAGTTTGTAACAGGTGTAACTTTAGAAAAACTATTAGAAAAGTTTATAGAAAAAACCTTAATATTAAAAGCTCCTTTTAAAAAATCTATGAAATGGGGAGAGAATAGTTATACATTTATCAGACCTATTCATAATATTTTAGCAACTTATGATAATACTCCTTTAAATATTACTTTTAAGGATTTAAAAACTAATAATGAAACAAGAGGACACCTGATTTTAGCTCCAGAAACTATAAAAATAACAGATGCTTCTAAATATGAAGAAGTTTTAGAAAAACAATTTGTTATTGCTGATATTTCCAAAAGAAAAGAGATCATTTTATCTCAAATTAAGGATATAGAAGAGAAGGGTAATTTTACTGTAAAACTAGACGAAGGACTTTTAAAAGAGGTTGTAAATATTGTAGAGTATCCACACTCTTTTGTAGGTACTTTCGATGAAAAGTTTCTTAACTTACCAGATGAAGCTTTAATTACAAGTATGAAGAAGCATCAAAAATATTTTCCTGTTTACAAAGATAACAAATTATCCAACTATTTTGTAGCAGTTGCAAATGTAGATGTAAAAAAAGATATTATTAATGGTAACGAAAGAGTTTTAAGAGCTAGACTATCAGATGCTTTCTTTTTCTATGATGAAGACCTAAAGAAGGGGTTAAAACCTCTTGTGCCGAAATTAGACAATGTTATGTTTCAGAAAAAGCTGGGTAGCTATGGAGATAAGATAAAAAGAATAAAGGATATAGCTTTAACTTTAAATAGTTCAAAATATCTAGACTTTAATATTTCAGAAGAGAAGATAAATGAGGCTGCAGATTTAATAAAAGTAGACCTATTAACAGGTTTAGTTTCTGAATTCGCAAATCTTCAGGGTATTGCTGGATATTATTATGCAAAAGAGTTAAAGATGGATGCTGATATTGCTTTAGCGATAAAGGAGCATTATCAACCTAAAACGATTAACGATGAAGTTCCTACCTCTAGCTTATCTATCTTATTGTCGTTAGCTGATAAATTGGATAATTTAGTTGGTGGTTTTTGGGCAGGTCTTGCACCTACAGGAAGTAAAGATGCATTTGCTTTAAGACGTACAGCTTTAGGTATTTTAAAAATATTAACAGAGAGAGATTATAAGGTATCTTTAAACGATTATATGATGATTGCGATACTTGCTTTAGAGCATGAACCTAATGACTCTTTATTAGAAAAAACTCATATTTTTATAAAGGATAGATTTAAACATTTTTTAAGAAATAGTTACTCTTCTGATATTATTGAAGCTGTTACTGATAAAACAGATGTTGTAAATAAAACAACAATGTTACTTTGTAAAACATTAAATGAGTTTAAAGAGAATAAAGATTCCGAAAAACTGATAACCTTGATAAAAAGAGTAACAAATATTTTAAAATCAGACCTACATACTCTTTCTGGAGAGATTGATTCCTCTTTATTAGTAGAAGAAGAGGAAAAAGAGCTTTTTAATTGGTTAGAAGAGAATGGTAATAAGTACTCTCTGTTATTATCAGAAAATAGATTTGAGGAACTTTTAGCATTATCATTAACCTCCTATCTTCCTTTAGATATCTTTTTTGAAAAGGTATTAGTAAATGATAAGAACGAAGCAATTAAGAAAAATAGACAACTATTACTTATCTCTTTATATAAGTTATTAACAAAGTTAGCATCTCTTGATAAGTTAAAACAATAAAGTTCTTAATATTGAGATTACTTATTTTAAGGGTTTGGAGAAATAGATGAAAGAAAAAATAAAAATCGATGATATTGAGTTAATTTTGACTCAACCTGATATTATAGATGCAAAATGGATTGGGCAAAATAGATATTTAACTCAACTTTTAGCAGCTTGGATGGTTATAGACGATAAAGATCTTCCCATGAATCCTAGATTAATTGGTAAGCCTGGAGTAGGAAAAACTACATTAGCTGCAGTTGCAGGACAATTTAGAAAACAGGATATCTATATATTTCAGGCAACAGTTGATACAAGACCAGAGGATCTTCTTGTAGTACCGATTATTACAGCTGGAAATAAAGTCTCTTATCATGCTTCTTCGTTGGTTACAGCGATGATAAAGGGTGGAGTTTGTATTTTAGACGAAGGAAATAGAATGAGTGAAAAATCTTGGGCATCTTTAGCTCCTCTTTTAGATTATAGACGCTATATTGAGTCTATAATTGCTGGAGTTAAGATAAAAGCTCATCCTGATTTTAGAATTGTGACTACAATGAATGACGACGCTTCTACTTTTGAGATACCTGATTACATTCAATCTAGACTACAGCCTCAAATTACTATAGATTTTCCAGATAGAGATGAAGAACTTATGATTTTAAAGGAGTTTTTACCATTTACTGATGAAAAGATACTATATTATATTGTTAATTTCTTACAGAAGGCTCATAAAGAGGATGAAAAGTTTTCTGTTAGAGATGGAATAAATATTGGAAGATATATATCCAAACGTATGAAGCAAAAGGAAAATAGTAATGAAAATGATAGCGAAACTCTTAGAAAAGAGTTTGTAGAAACTATCTCTATGATACTTGGAGAGGATGCTTTTCCATATCTTTAAAAATATTAAAATTTACACTTTTTTATAATAGATTTTTTAATAATTTTTCTTTTCTTCTTTTTTAATTTTAGTTTGTAGACTGTTCTGATATTTTTTGAGCCTTTTTCTCTGCTTTCTTCTTTTTAGCCTCTATTACTTTTAGTTTTTCAGCTTCTGCGTACTCTTTATGATGAATGAGCCAATCAAGAATTAACAATCCCATACCTACAGAGATTGCTACATCTGCAATGTTAAAAGTTGGCCAATGATGAGAATAATAGTGCCAATCTATAAAATCTACAACATATTTAACATAGATTCTATCTATTGCATTACCGAGCATCCCACCAGTTATACTTGCCAGAGCGAGTAGTAATAATAGTTTGTTATCTTTCAGTTTTCTATAATAGTAGCCTAAAACAATGACTGCAATAATAGTAATTAATGTAAAGAAATTAATCCTAATATCTTCTCTGAAATTACCAAACATTCCCCATGCTGCACCCTTATTTGTTACATATCTAAGAGTAAAAAAGTTATCTATTATATGAATAGGTGGTTTATTCATAAAGGTTGTTGTTGCCCATCTTTTAGTTAACTGATCAAAAATAATCCAGAATGGAGCTACAACAAGAAGAATTATATATTTACGTTTCATTTTTATCCTTTAAGTTTAAATTTATTCATTAGATTCTACAGAGGTATCATTTAGTAGAGCTTCTTTTTTCTTTCTAATATTTTCACCAATAAAAGCTTCGTATGCAATTAGAAACATCGCAATAACTAATCCCACATCTGCAATGTTAAATGTAGGCCAATGATAGACCTCTTTGTAGTGCCAATCAATAAAGTCTACAACTGCTCCTCTAAAAAATCTATCAGAAAGATTTCCTAAAGCTCCTCCTATAATAGAAGAGAAAGCTATTTTTAAAATAATTTGATCATCTTTTAAGTTTTTATATAGAAATAATACAACAGCTAAAGCAACAATGATAGCTATAATAAAAAATGGTACTCTAAAAGAGTCTGGTTTGTCTGCTAAAAAACTCCATGCAGCACCTTTATTTTGTCTAAAAATAAAATCAAAATAACCTGTTATTACCGAAATCTCCTCCTTTCCCTTTAAAGTGGATACTGCCCATGATTTTGTTAATTGGTCTAAAATGAGAATAATTGGCGATATAATTAGTATATATTTATATTTTTTCACTTAACCTCCATACCTTTATTATTAATTACAAATAAAAGTGTTACTTTTTATCACATTTTAATATTTTTTTCTAGTAAAATATTATAACTACTGTTTTCATAAACATATAGAAGAGAAGTTTTATTCCTTAGAAATAATTAACATGGATATTTAATAGTTTCCGACTCTATTTTTATATTTAACCTTTGTGGGAATTAATATTTTTTTATTTTGATATAACATCGAATATGTAGAAAATAATCTAATAATTTTTTTAGCATAATGTCTAGACTCTTTAAACTCTATTTCGTCAATCATCTCATCTAGAGGAAGATTCTCTTTTTCGTGAGATTTTAACCATCGTTTCATATTATGAGGCCCTCCATTGTAAGAAGCAGAAGCAAATGGAATTTGATAATAGAAACGTTTTAATAGATTAGATAGATAGTATGCTCCAAAATGTATATTATCCTCAGGGTTATATAATGAGTAGTTTTTTACTTTTAAATCTTTTGCAATAAGTCTACCTGTTTGAGGCATTATTTGCATAAGTCCTACAGCTCCTGCAGATGAGTATGCATTTGGGTTAAAGATAGACTCCGTTTCCATTATAGATAAAATTAACAATGGATTTATATTAAACTCTTTTGCATATTTATCAATAATTTTTGGATATGGAAAAGGATGATAATAGTATTTATATTTATCATCATGTTTTAAATATCTAAAATGTCTATGCATCATTAAAAATACCTCTTTATAATTTTTCTGTTTTATAAAAAAGTTTAGTAGATGTATTAAATAGTTTTTATTTATTTTTTTAATTGATGTTAAAAATAGTTTTTCATCTTCATCTAAGCGATTTCTTCTTTTTTGATATTTGATTCTATAAAATTTATAGTAAAATTTAGCTAAAAGCTTATCTACCATATCCCACTCTCTTAAATAGGTAAACTCATTTATTAAAGAGTATAGATTTTTTTTCTCTTTTTTTGTAATTTTTAAAAATTTATTTACGCTATAGATATTAGATATCTCTAATCTATTTTTTTTGTTAAAATTCAAATCAACTTTTTGATAGAGAGCATTTTTTTTCCAATTTTCTAAAAAATTATCATTATTAATCTCTTTATTGAGCATCTTATAGTAGAAAAAATGGGGTCTATAGCTAAAATATTCTAAAATCTTCTCTTTTTCTGATTTAGCAACCTCTCCTTTTTTGAGCTTTTTTACCTCTTTTTTATCTGATGCTAAATTATCTTTTATCTTATAATAGTAAGACTCCATCTTCATATTATATTTTTCCAATTTTTTCATTATACCTAAAAGTTTCTCTTTTTTAGCTTTTAGATTTTTTTTCTCTTTTTCTGTAATATCTTTTTTCTCTTTTTTCTCTAAACTAGCTTTATACTCTTTATACTCTTTTCTGTAAATTTTAAAAAGCATCCATATTGCAGAGTTGTACTCTTTATACCACCGATTAAACTTTTCTACAATTTGAGTAAAGTATCTTTTTGCTCCTTTAATATCATCATAATCTAAAGAGTAAACTCCTGACTTTAACAAAAAGTATGATTCCCTTTTTCTTTGAACTCCGAGTTCTATCATTTTTTGATAATTTCGAACTCTTTTTCTACTCTTTTTATGGTAATGAAAGAGTAAGGCTTTTTTATATAGTAGATCTTTTTGGCTTGCCTCATCTCTGTACTCTCTTAATAATCTATCTAAAAAAATCTCTTTAGCTTCAAAACTCCAAACTTTACTGTTTGCCCAATAGATATTAAATTCATAATATAATTTAACCCTTTTATCTTCAAAGAGCTTTTTATCCTTTACTAACTCTGTAAACTTTTTTTTATCATAAACTCTCAAAAGATATAGAAAAGACTTAATATTATAAATCATATCCTTTTCGTAGGATAGTTTTATCCATTTTTTTATAGTTTTAATATCTGTATTATCCCTTATTGATTTTATCTCTTCTAAATCTTTTTTAGGGATACTATTTTTATACTTAAAAAGCTTTAAAGATAAAATATAGTTATCTATATCTGTTTTTATAAATTTCCATCTTAAATATGCCATTAAAATTTCAATTTTATCTGTTTTACTTTTAGATAAGTCTAAATCTTCTAGCAAGCTCTTATATCTATAATAGCTAGATTTATAATTACTGTTTTTAAGGTAGTATCTTGCTTTCATAAGCTCTGCATCATTTACAAAGATAGAATCTTCATATTTATCAACAAATCTATTTATATAATAAAAAATCCTTTTATCATTAAAATATAGATACTCTTTAAGTTTTAAATAGTCATATATCTCTCTATAATTACGACCTAATTTCTTACAGTTGATAAGATATGTTTTAGCTTCTCTATAGTTATTATCCTTTTGATACTCAATTGCAAGATGACAACCAACTCTATAGTTTAGACCTCTTTTTCTTCTCGCTTTTGCATATCTACTAAATTGATAATTTTTTTCAGATTTAAACGAACTATTTAATAAGTTTTCCTGAAAACTACTATTTGGACTATATATAGATAAAAACATCATAAATAAAAGCATTGTTCTCCTAAATGCTACTGATTACTACTATAGTAGAAAGGGATGTTGATTTTCAAGTTTAATTATTTAATAATTTGATTAACAGTTTAAATTTTATTAATTCTAAAATTATTTTGTTACTATTTTGTCATTATTTTAAATAAATGTTCTTTTTAGTTGACAATTGAATAAAAATGTAATTATATGATTTTAATTTGTTGGTATGTTACCAAGTTTTAATTTATTAATTAAGGAGTGAATTATGACACAAGGAATTTTTACTATCCCTACACCTTACAATGAGCCTATAAAAAATTATGAACCAGGCAGTAAAGACAAAGAACTTTTAAAGAAAGCTATTGATGAACTTTATAATAAAGAGATTGATATTCCTCTTTATATTGGTGGAGAGAAAATCTTTGAAGGTAAAAAAGCTAAATGTGTAATACCATCAGAGCATAAACATGTTTTGGGTCATTTTCATCAAGCAGAAAAAAAACATATTGATATGGCTATAAAAGCGGCAATGGATGCAAAAGAGGATTGGGCAAATACTCCTTGGCAAGATAGAGCAGCAATCTTTTTAAAAGCAGCAGAGCTTTTAACTGATAAATATCGTTATATTTTTAATGCAGCGGGAATGTTAGATCTTTCTAAAAATGCTTTTCAAGCAGAGATTGATGTAGTTTGTGAATTAGCTGATTTTTATAGATTTAATGCAAAATATTTAGAAGAAATCATGAAAAATCAACCAGCTTCCCCTAAGGGACAGTGGAATAGAACAGATACTCGTCCATTAGATGGTTTTGTTTTTGCTGTTACTCCATTTAATTTTGCTTCAATTGCAGGAAATCTTCCTACAGCTCCAGCATTAATGGGAAATACAGTACTTTGGAAACCTGCATCATCAGCTGTTTATATGGCTCATTTTATTATGGAGCTATTAATAGAAGCTGGTTTACCTGCTGGAGTTATAAATATGATTCCTGGACGTGGTAGTGTGGTTGGACCTATGGTTATTGCTGATAACAATTTTGCAGGAGTTCATTTTACAGGTTCTACTAATGTTTTTAATGGAATGTGGTCTACAATTGGTAAAAATATTGATAATTATGTAACCTATCCTCGTATCGTAGGCGAAACAGGTGGTAAAGATTTTATCTTTGCTCATAACACAGCAGATGTACCTGCTCTTGTTGCAGCTACAATTAGAGGGGCTTTTGAGTATCAAGGACAAAAATGTTCTGCTGCATCTAGAGCTTTTATACCTAAGTCTATTTGGCCAGAGTATAGTAAACTTTTAAAAGAGGAGATGGATACTATTAAGATGGGAGATGTTAAAGATTTTAGAAATTTTGTTAACTCTGTTATCGATTCTATGGCTTTTAAATCTATCACTAACTATATTAAATATGCTAAAGAGAATGAAAATATAGAGATTTTTCATGGTGGTAACTATGATGATTCTGTTGGATATTTTATAGAACCAACTATTCTACTATGTAAAGATCATAATGTAAGAACAATGAAGGAGGAGATTTTTGGTCCTGTTTTATCAATTTTTGTTTATGATGATGATAAATTAGATGAAACACTAGATATTTGTGATAAAGCTTCTATGTATTCATTAACAGGTGCGATATTCTCTCAAGATAGAAATATGATAATCAAGATGACTAATGCATTAAGAGGAACTGCAGGAAACTTCTATATTAATGACAAACCAACAGGAGCAGTTGTAGGACAACAACCTTTTGGTGGTTCTCGTGCAAGTGGTACAAATGATAAAGCGGGTTCTATTTTAAATCTATTTAGATGGGTTTCTCCAAGAACGATTAAAGAGACTTTTATGCCTGTAACAGATTATAGATATCCTACTTTCGAAGAGGAATAATCCCTTTAATTGTATCAATTATATAGTACTTCAGCTATTATAAACAATTAATTGTTCTATGTGGAAAAAGATAAAATTTGAGGATACTCTATAAAACCCATAATATGTATAAGTAATAGTTTTCCATAACCCTTTTTGATAAGTAAAACTAATGTTTTTACCTGTTTTTTTAACTTAATTCGATAAATTTTCTTAAAAGACACTTTTGTGATATTAGTTTTACTCTGTTTATTCAAAAAAAACATAACTTTTTCTTAAAATAGATTAACTGTTTTTTGGGAGGTGGTTATGAGAATCTTATTTATCTTATTAATACTATCAACAAGCTGTTGGGCAACAACTTTCGATGAAATTTTAGAAAAAGCCTATAAAACCAATAGTGAAGTTAAAATTGCTATTAAAAACATTGAAAAAATGGAAACAAAGCTTTCACAGGTAAACTCTTATCACTATCCATCTATAACATTTAACTCAAATTTTGTTAAGTTTTACGAGCCTATGCATTTTAAAAATTTAGAGATGAGTGGAAGTGCAGAAGCAGATGTTACAATGATGATGCAAGATGCTCAAGGGAATCCAACAGAGATGACTTTTAAAAATGCTAAGATGACAAATATGAAGATGAAGATTGATAGATTTGATATGTCTGGAACGTGGATGTCTCAAAATGAAATTGAGATTTTTTGGCCTATTTTTGCTTGGTTTAAATTAGTAAATTTAGGAGATGCTGTGAAAGAGGCTGTAAAGATTGAAAAGTATCAATTAAAGTTAGTTAGAAATAGAATTTTAAAAAATGTATCTACTGCTTATATTCAATATATTTTAGCAGTAGAATCTTTAAAAGTATTAAATGATACAATTAAAGAGATGGAGGCTTTTCATAAAAATAGTATAAGAGAGATGAAGGGTGGAGAAAATAGTAATATTACCCTTAAAGATATTGTACAGATTAATTATGATTTAAAAGATATGAGAGTGTGGTTACCTAAATTAGAAAATATGAGAGACCTTTCATTAGAGGCAATAAATTTTTTAATTAATGATAAAAGTATAAAGATAGATATAAATAAGAGCGTAGTTAATATTGTTCCGTTTAATATGAATTTAAATGCTATTAAGGAGATTGCTTTTACTAACAGACCAGAAGTTAAACTGTTAAAATCAGCGATAAAGGCTACAAATTATCAGAAAAAATCAGAGTTTGCAGATTATCTTCCTCAGATTGGAGCGATGGGAAAAGTTATTTATCGTTATGATAATTTTGACTCTAATCAAGAGTGGGAGTTTATTGGGGGGATTGGTCTAAAGTGGAATATTTTTAATGGAAGATTGACAACAAGTAAAATAGATGAGAAGAAAAAAGAGATTGCGATATTAAATCAAAAGTTTAGTATGCTTAAAAGAGGAATTAATTTTCAGGTAACCAAAGCTTATAGAATATTTAAACAAAATGAAAAACAGTTACAAATTAGAAAGGATGCTTTGGAAGATGCAAAAGAAAAATTAAAAGAGGTAAAACAGGGATATCAATATCAAGTATCAACAGTAAAAGATTTGAATGAAGCTCAAGTTCAAAAAAGATGGGCAGAAGCAAATTATCTTTTTAAGAAGCTTGATTATGTAACTAGTTTAATAGAGTTAAATTATGTAACGGGTAAATTTATGTCAAAGTTACAATAGGAGAAGAAGGATTGGATTTAGATAAAAAAAATATAAAGCATATGGAGATTCCGTTGTTTAATGGAATAAGGAGTTAATCATGAAAATTTTTATTTTTTTGTTTCTTATAGCATCATCTGTATTGCTAGGAGATATTAAATTGGGATATGTTCCAGGTGGAACAAATGATTTTATTGTAACTAGTTATAAGGGTGAGATTCTCTCTGAATATTTTAATAAAAAAATCAAAGAAAATGTTGTAATTGTAAAATATGGCTCCTATAACTCTTTAAAATCTGCAGTTCTATCTAAAAATGTAGATATTGCAATAATTGCAAATTATAAATATAGAGATTTTATCAAAATATCTAATCCTCTTGTTAATGCATCTAAAACAGGTAAAAAATTAGCAAGTTATATGCTTATTGTAAATAACTCTTCAGGGATTAATAATGTAGGTGATTTAGATGGTAAGGTGTTGGCTTGTAGTGGAAAGATGGGGTCTGTTTCATTTTTATCTTCTGTAATTAAGAAAAATCCAGAAAATATGTTTTCCAAAATTGTAAAAAACAGAACACCTAGTAAATTGATTGGAAAAGTTGCTTCTAAGGAGGCAGATTTAACTTGTGTTAATGAAGGAGTTTATAACTCTATTATTAAGTATAGACCAAATTATAAGAGTAAATTAAAAGTGCTTTATAAGTCTAAACAATATGCCTCAGATTTACTTATTGCATCAAAGAAACTCTCTTCTGCTAAATTTAGTAAAATAAAATCTCTTTTATTAGGTATGAGAAATGACCCCGAAGGAGAACAAGTTTTAGTATCTTTAAAAGTTGTTAGATTTATCTCTCCTGTTATAGGAGAAGATAAATATCCAATACTAAGGTTATATAAAAAAGAGGTAGTAAAAAAAGATGAAACAGAAGATATTAAAAAAGTAGCTAAAACGAAAAAGAAGAGGAAAAAGAAGACAAAAAAGAAAGCTAAAACAGAGAAAAAAGATAGCAAGATAAATGTGGTAAAAGAGAATACTACAGATGATAAAATTGTTGCAGAGGTTATACAAGAAGCAGAATTAGCTAAAAAAGAGGCTAAAACAGCTAAAAAAGAGGCAGAATTAGCTAAAAAAGAGGCAGAATTAGCTAAAAAAGAGATTGCATTGACCAAAAAAGAGGCAAAAAAGAGTATCGAATTAGAAAAAAGTAAAAATAAGAAACCGATTATCTCTGGAAAAAAGGAGAAATCTTCTTTCATATTATACATTATTCTAGCTCTTTTTGCTGTTATGGCAATCATTGTAATATTTATTATAAGAGAGATGAAAAAACAAAAAAGAAAAGATATTGAATT
>Ga0256827_10000601_pt1 | contig 22574 bp, 23 predicted proteins | sample CV84metaG_FD_185977 | JGI IMG/M metagenome (GOLD analysis project Ga0256827, IMG submission 185977) | Hydrothermal vent microbial communities from East Pacific Rise, Pacific Ocean - CV84 | ecosystem: Environmental > Aquatic > Marine > Hydrothermal vents | place: Pacific Ocean: East Pacific Rise... | reverse complement strand
ATACTCCCAAAAATATATAGTGATAAAAAAGAAGAAGAACAGGTAAGAGATATATTTATAGAGATGTTAAAACCTCTTCTAAATATAAATGAAGTGCAAATAGATAAAGCAGACCTAAGCACCACCAAAAATAGAAATATCTATGAGCTTTTTATCACGATGTTTGTAGAATCGGTAGATAAACTTATTCACAAAGGTATCAAATCTCAATATTTGGAAAAAGAAGAGAATCAAAACTTTTTAAAAGGGAAAATACAATTTAATCAACACATAAAACAAAACTATATTCACAAAGAGCGTTTTTATGTGCAGTTTGATGAGTATATGCCAAATAGAGTAGAGAATAGGCTTATTAAGTCTACCATAGAACTACTACTTCAAAAAACAAGAAATTATGAGAATAAAAAGAATCTAAGACAACAACTTTTTATATTTGATGAGGTTGATTTCTCTTTTAATCATGAAACTGATATTAAAAAAGTCAATCTTCATAGAGGGATGGAGCATTATAAGATACCTATGAAGTTTGCTAAACTCTTTTTGAGCCATCAATCTTTTACCTCTTTAAGAGGGAAAGAGAGTGTGTTTGCCTTGTTGTTTCCGATGCAGACACTTTTTGAGAAGTACATGGAGCTTGTCTTGGAAAATTCTAAAGAGAAGTTGGGTATAAAAAAAGTACTTGTGAATGGTGATGAAAATGAGTATCTTTTAGAAAATAAGATGGCTGGATTAGAACCTGATTATCTGCTTAAAATGAAGCGTGGTTTAGATATTATTTGTGATGCTAAATGGAAGCTAGAGACCATTGATTCTAATGATATTTATCAGATATTTGCTTATCATCATTTTTATGATGCTAGAGATGTGGCTTATGTTTTTCTTCCTGCTGTTGATGGGATAAAGAGGAAGATTTTGAAATACACCAATAGTAGAAAGAAGATACGAGTTTTCCCTATTGACCTTGAAAAAATTATTCAAAATGGACATAGAATTTAAACTTAAATTTGACGGTAGGCTAAAGCCGTACCCTACAGCTGACTTGTTTATGGTTCGTAGGGTATGGCTTTAGCCTACCGTTAAATAAAAATCAAACAAAAAAAGAAATAAATAAAATGAAACTAACCCTAGCCATAACAGGAGCAAGTGGAACAAATCTTGCAAAGAAATTTATAGAGTATCTCCCAAAAGATATAGAACTCCACCTCATCGCTACTGACCATGCTAAGATAGTTGAGCATCTTGAAGAGAGAAATATTACAATTCATAACAATAAAAATATAGGGGCTTCCATCGCTTCTGGCTCTTTTGGGGTGGATGCGATGGCAATTATCCCTTGTAGTATGAATACTCTTGCTAAAATCTCATGTGGGATTGCTGATAATTTAGTGACACGCTCGGCTTCTGTGATGCTAAAAGAGCAGAAAAAACTGCTTCTTGCACCCCGTGAAATGCCTTTTTCGGCGATACCATTGGAAAATATGTTAAAACTTTCTCGATTAAATGTTATTATTTCACCTCCTGTTATGGGGTACTACTCTGAATCGGAGACCATTGAAGAGATGGAGAGGTTTATTATTGGTAAGTGGTACGACTCATTGGGTATTGAGAATGATTTATATAAGAGATGGAGCTAAAAGATGAGACGAGCGATTTATCCTGGGACATTTGACCCAATTACAAATGGTCATGTTGATATTATTCAACGAGCATCAGAGATGTTTGATGAGATTGTAGTAGCTGTAGCTGACAATCAATCAAAAAAACCTATGTTTGGGGTAGATAAGCGTGTGATAATGGCAAAGAGAGCTACTAGAAGTATCTCTAATGTCAAAGTTATTAGCTTTAACTCTCTACTTGTTGATTTATCAGATGAACTAGATGCAAATATTATTATTAGAGGGATTCGAGCTGTAAGTGATTTTGAGTATGAGTTTCAGATGGGCTATGCCAACTCTTCACTAAAAAAAGAGCTAGAGACTATCTTTTTAATGCCTAGCTTAGAGTATGCATTTATTAGCTCCTCTATTGTTCGCTCTTTGCTTCCTTTTAATGGGAAGATTGAGCATCTTGTTCCACACTGTATACTTCCTGATATTATGAAAAAGGTTGACTAATGTATGTTATATTTGAGGGGATTGATACCTGTGGAAAAACAACACAAATAGATTTGATAGCCGAGCGTTTTAATGATGCTATAATTACAAGAGAACCAGGTGGAACAGAGTTTGGAAAAGAGATGAGAAAAATTCTTTTGGCTGATACTCTAAAATCAAAACGTGCTGAACTACTGCTATTTTTGGCTGATAGAGCTGAACATTATGAAGAGATTATAAAACCAAATAGAGACAAGCTTATTTTATCGGATAGGGGATTTTTGTCTGGCATTGGCTATGCACTTGCAAATGGTGATTTTAAATTTGAGTATCTTGTAGAGCTTAACAAGTTTGCACTAGATGATAATTTTCCTGATTTGATAATTTTGTTTGAAACAGATATGGAAACACTAAAGGAGAGAACCCAAAACGAAGAGAAGATACTTGACGGTATTGAACTTCGTGGGTTAAACTACCTACTAAAGGTACAGAAACAGATGAGAGAGAGCCTAAATAGACTAGATATCCCTTATCTTTTAATTGATGCTAGAGATAACATCGAAACTATTCATAAAACGATATATGAAAAAGTAAAATCTAGTTCTTACTAATTGGATATCCGATATCTTTTATATCAATACTCTTCTTTTTTGAACTAAATGCATAAATGATTAGGAGTAAAACTACTCCTCCAACTAAAATTTCCATAAAATCAACCCCCTCAGATTTAGATTTGAATTGCAATATAATACCTATCTTTTATAAAAATTTCATAAAATTCTTTAAAAATATCTAAAAAAAAATTATATTTGCCAATTCTTTTCAGAAAATATCTGTATAATTTCCAAAACTTAAAAATAGGAATAACAATGATAAACGCACTTCGTGGGATGAAAGATTTAACATTTGAGGAGAGTGAACGATTTGTGCATATTGTAACAACAGCTATTAGCATCTCTAAAAAATATGGATATAGCTATATAGAGACTCCTATTTTAGAAGAGACAAAACTTTTTAAACGCTCGGTAGGTGAGAGTTCTGATATAGTAGGTAAAGAGATGTATCAGTTTGAGGATAAAGGTGGAAATGATGTATGTATGCGTCCAGAGGGAACAGCAGGAGTTGTACGCTCTTTTGTACAGGCAAAACTAGATAGAAGGCAAAATGAAAAATTCAAATTCTACTACTATGGACCTATGTTTAGATATGAGAGACCTCAAAAAGGACGACTAAGAGAGTTTCACCAGTTTGGCTGTGAGAGCTTTGGAGAGGCTTCTGTTTATGAGGATTTTACAATTATTCAGATGATTGGTGATATCTTTAAAGCACTAGGCATTGGCTATAACTTACAGATAAACTCTTTGGGGTGTCCTGAATGTATGCCACCATATCGTGAGAACCTAATCAATTTTTTAACAGAATGCCAAGATGAACTTTGTGAAGATTGTAACAGAAGAATTGGTACTAACCCTATCCGTGTACTTGATTGTAAAAATGAAAAGTGCCAATCTCTTTTGAATAACTCACCAAAACTTATAGATAATCTTTGTAATAATTGTGATAGTGATTTTCAAAAATTGGTTAAACTTCTTAAAAGCGAAAATATAGATTATGAGATAGATACACATCTTGTAAGAGGTCTTGACTACTATAGCAAGACTGCTTTTGAGTTTGTAAGCAATGATATAGGTTCACAATCAGCAATTGCAGGTGGTGGACGCTATGATAAGCTTGTAGAGTTTCTTGATGGTAAGCCTACCCCTGCTGTTGGGTTCGCACTGGGAATAGAGAGAATCATGGAACTTGTAAAAATGCCTGAAATTTCTCGTGAGGGTTATTATATTGGAGCGATGGAGAAGGAGGCGATAGATAGCCTGTTTGCTTTAGCTTCAAAAAAGAGAGCTACAGATAAAGTTACGCTAGAGTATGCACCAAAAAAATTAAAAGCACACCTCAAAGGAGCAGATAGAGTAAATGCTAGATATTGTGCTGTAGTTGGTGAAGATGAGTTTAAAGAGAAACAAGTTTGGGTAAAAGATTTAGTAGAAAAAGAGGAGAAGCTTATTACATGGAGTGATTTTTAAAATCACTCTTATCTATGCTTTTGATTGATTAGTATCAAATAAAGATATATTAAAAATTAGTATAATTATCTAAATATAAATATAATTTTTGAGGTACAAAAAATGAAATCTGAACTACTATCCATTATTCAAAAAAAATTCCCTTTAACCTCTCGACCATTTGCTACTATTGCAGATGAGTTAGACTCAGATGAAGAGACTATTCTTCGGCTACTAACTATAGAAAAGGAGAATAAAATTATTAGGCAAATCTCACCTATTTTTGATACTAAAAGTTTAGGATATAGTTCATCTTTGGTCTCTTTTAAAATTAAACGTGAATTTATTGATGAGGCTGTTAAAATTATAAATGCTCACCCAGGAGTCTCTCATAACTATGAGAGAGAACATACTTTTAATATTTGGTTTACTCTAGCAGTTGCACCAGACTCTAAACTTGGTCTACAAAAAACAGTTGAGATTTTAGCCCAAAAGACAAATGCAAGTGAGTATATTATGCTACCAACACTTAAACTCTTTAAAATAGCCGTCAAGCTCAATACTACAGGAAATGATGCAAAAAAAGAGAGAGTAGAGAGACACAAAAGAACATTTATTGAGCTAACTCCTCTACATCACAAAGTCATAGCTTTAGCTCAATATGATATTCCTATTATCTCAGAACCATTTAAAGATGTAGTAGAGAAATTGAATATAAGTTATGATGAGTTTTTTAAAATCTTAAATGAACTAAAAGATGCAGGTGTCATGAGACGTTTTGCAGGTATACTAAATCATAGAAAAGCTGGATTTAATGCCAATGCTATGGTAGTTTGGGATGTAGATGAGAAAAGAGGTGAGGAGATAGGGAAAAAAGCAGCTGAATTTTCAGCAGTTAGTCACTGTTATCTACGTCCAAAGTATTCCAACTGGCCATATAACCTTTTTACAATGGTTCATGGAAAAACGACAGAGGAGACAAATGCAATTATCAAAGATATGGCATCAGAGATTGAACACTTTGCAAGAAGACCTCTATACTCAACACGAGAGTTCAAAAAAGTTCGTATAGAGTATTTCTCACCACGCTTTGAAGAGTGGGAAGAGAGTTTTGTATAAATAGGTAACTTTTCAAGAATCTTGTTTGGCTTTGATACTACAATAATTCTTATTTAAAAAAATATTATTATTATTTAAGATATAAGGAGTATTTATGAGAAAGATTAGATTCGCATTACTATTATTATCTCTATTTTCATTAGCTAATGCTAATAACTATCAACAGGGGTTACAATTTTATAAATCTAAAGATTATAAAAAGGCATTTCCAATTATATTGGATGAAGCAAAAAAAGGAAATCGAGAAGCACAATATCTATTGGGTAATATATATCAAGATGGTAATGGTGTTGAAAAAAGTATGGAGAAGTCAAATTTTTGGTACAAAAAAGCCTCCTCTCTATATAAATATATTATCATAGATAATTGTAAAGCTTCTGTACCAAATGACATCTCTAGTAAAATAGAAAAACAGATGAAAACAGGTACTACACAACAAGGGTTACAGAATTTTTTTAGTAAAATGGATACAACACTTCCCGAAGTCAAAGAGGAGATAGAGAAGCTTGTTGACAAAAACTTTGGATTGCTACCTTATCATATAAATTATATCAATCCTCTCTCTTATGCTACGCATAAATACAACTACCACTACTCTCAATATGAGCATGACAAACTCCCATCTAAATATGAAAAAAATACCGAAGTAGAGTTTCAACTTAGCCTACAAAAGATTTTAAGTTATGATTTATTAGGCTTAAACGAGTATATTTCAGCAGCCTACACTCAACAAGTATGGTGGCAAACATATAGTAAATCTGCCCCTTTTAGAGAGACTAACTATACCCCTGAAATTTTTATAACAGTACCATCCCCTTTGGATAATCTCAAAATGATACAATTTGGCTATAGACATCAATCAAATGGACAAGATGGCTACCGTTCACGCTCATGGAATAGATTTATTCTATCCTCTTTTTGGCAATTCAAAAATATGTTTTTAAAAACAGAACTATGGTATAAGCTAGATGAAGATAAAAAGAGTAAAAAGTTTTATGAAGGTATTAACCCAAATGCTGATGGAGATGACAATCCTGATATCAGTGACTATATGGGTTATGGAGATATCAAACTTCAATACCTTTATGGTAAAAACCAATTTGGATTACAACTAAGAAACAATCTAAAACGAAAACATAATAGAGGAGCAGTTAAACTTGATTGGTCTGCTCCATTCTATCAATCAAAAAATACCTATTGGTATGCCAAATTTTTTAATGGTTATGGAGAGAGTCTGATTGACTATGATAGAAGCGTGACCAAAATTAGTTTTGGGTTTGCTTTTTATCGAAGTCTATTTTAAAAAATTAATGCTATATGCTACTTTTAAAGATTCATATAGCTCATCTGGTGTAATATTACTTTTCTCTTGTAGTAATTTTTGCATCACTACATTATCTTCCTCTCCGTTCCATATCTTAATGTAACTTCCATCTTTGTATCCGTGGTCTTGTCTAAATTTATTCAAAATATTTTTACCAATATATAGTGCATAGAGTGTAGATAGATTAAGAGCTAAATTAGCAGTAGTTTTTAGAAAAATATTAATCAGTTCATTAATATCATCTTCACAGAAAAGTCTCTTTATCATCTCCTCTACTAATGCTATCTGCTCATAGACATCCAGATTTCTATCAACTCCACTCTCTAACTCACTATAAGCCTCCATTGAGATAATATTTTGACTTAACTTCTCTATATCTCCTAGCCCATCTATCTTATAAATACGCAAAGCCTCAGACATAATAAAATGCCAAATATCAACTAACTCAATTTTAATATTTTCATAATCAGGAGAGGCATCTATATTTTTCCAATGTTTCCAAGGATAAGATTCGATTAACTCAGCAGTTTCGAGATAGATACATCGTCTCCAATCTATTTTTTTACCATTTTTAGTAACTCCTGCCTCCCAATTTTTACCATTAGTTGCATCATTTAGCTGTTGTTGTAGCTCTAGCATTTGTAGTATTTGACTCATTTTTATACCTTTTTTTGTTTAAATTTGGAATCGGTGACTTTAGTCCCGAACAAGGCGAGGCTAAAGCCATCGTTTCCTAGTTTTGTTCTAATATCTTAGCAACATTTTCAGAGCTACCATGAGAGAGATAATCTCTTAACTCCTTCGCCTTTTGTGCAAAGATGGCTCTATCTGTCTCATGATACTCTTGAAGTAGCCTCTCAACGGTTACACTCTCTTGAAGTAGCTCATTATGTAGTGTTGTATTGTTGTAGTTTGTCAATATGATATTTGCAAGTCCAACTTGTTTAATACCAAATATTTTTGTACCGATAAAAAAATCCACTTTTTTAGCTATAAAACTAAGTGTAAATGGAGTACCAATAAGAGCAGATTCAAGGGTCGCTGTACCCGAACAGATAAAAGCAAACTCTGACTTAGCCAAAGCACTTTGAGTATCTGTTGAGATTTCAAATGCTGATATATCACCATAAAGCTCATCTATTTTACTCAAAGAGAAGCTTTGAGGAATAACCAAAATAGCCTTTTTATCAGATAGTCTATCTCGTACCTCTTTAAATATGGGAAGAAGTTTTAAAATCTCACTCTTTCTACTTCCTGGCATAAAGGCTATTGTATTTGAATTTTTATGGTGATGTGTTACTGTTATCTCATCAAGAAGAGGATGACCTATATATTTTGCTTTGGTTTTATCATTATAAAAATCTATCTCAAATGGTAAAATTCCCAAAAGATGGTCACAATATTTCTCTAACCTCTTAGAACGTTTTGGACGTGTAAGCCAAATTTGTGGGAGGATATAATAGATTATCTCCTTGTCAGGATAGGCAGTTTTTAATTTTTTTGCAAGTGGTAGATTGAATCCAGAAGCATCCATAAGCAGAATTTTATCGGCATCTTTTGCCAACTCTACCATCTCATCAGCTACTTTAAAAAGCCATCTTATTTTTTTGACAGTATCTACAATTCCCATGATTGCAATTTCACTCATATCATATAGAGGATTACCTAGCTCTTTGCTAAAAATACCAATAAGTTCAATATCTTTTGTATGCTTCAAAATCTCTTTTAAATGGAAATTTGAAGATGGCTCATGGGCTGAAACTAAAAGTTTCATCTCTTTTTTTTTATGCTCTTTAGCCAAATTTTAGACCAGCAAAGAAACCTGCAACTGCTCCTGCACCTGAACTTAATTTCATATGTGATAGTCTATCTTGTAACATACTTGTTAGACCTTTAAAAGAGTCCACACCATGAGAAACACCACTTGTCAATGCGTCCTCATTAACTGTTGATATACCTTGTGATTCCATCACAAAAAGGATAACTAATCCTAATCCTAAGAAGATTAAAAGGAATTTAAAAAATTTCTTCAAAAAATATCCAACAGCCAATCCTATAACAAAATGTGTTCCCATATCTAAAAAAGGAAAAGGAGAAACATCTCCACCTGTGGTTGTCGTTGTTGATGCTGTATGTGAATCTACTGCGTACTCGTCATTCATTTTCTACTACCTTAATATTTTTATTGATTTTACGATTATATCTTAATTTTGTGTATTAATTACTATCACCAATGAGTGCTAAACACAAATCAAAACGGTTATGTGTCATTAGGTGAACCTTTGGGTGTAATTTTAGAATATCATCAAAAAGTCCTTTTGAGATATCAAATCCTATCTTCTGCTCCTGCTCCTCTCCATCCATTGCGGCTAGGTTCATCTCATCTATAATATTCTTAGGAACAGTAATTCCTGGAACTTTATCTGAGATAAAATTGGCAGTTCTAGCACGTACTACAGGAAATTGTCCCAAGATAAGCTCTGCTGATTTTGCTGTATCTCTAACACTCTCATGTTTGCACTCCTCAAACATCTCTAGTAGCTCTTTTGCATTATCCAAATCATAAACAGGTTGTGTGATAATACCTCTTGCCCCATAGTTTAGCTTTTTGAGCATCTTCTTTTTGATATGCCTCATATCTTTTGCATAAGCATTAGAAACAGCAAAAGGATAGATAGGTTTTGGTTTTGGTCTAAGCTCTTTATTTGAGTAATCAAATCCATTATTTAGTTTATAGATGATACTTAAAAGCAGAGTTGAATCACGCTCCAAGACACCTTTTACCTCTGGTTGGTCAGATAGCTTTGCAGGGTCTCCAGTGAGAGCCAAGATACAACGTAAATCAAAATCGTTAGCTCCCAAAAGGGTTGACTGCAAAGAGAGTTTATTTTTATCTCTCATACTCATTGTCGCAATTACAGGCTTATTAAAAGCCTGTTGTACCTGAATGGCAGAGAGTACCCCTGACATTTTTAGCTGGGCAAGAGGATTATCTGTAACAGAGAAACCTGCTACTTTTTCGTGAAGTTTTAACTCTTTTATCTTTTCAATAACAGGCGAAATTGATGCTCCATGAAGCGGTGTTATCTCTACTGTAATAAATGGGGTGTTACTATGAAGTGTTTTACAAAATTTTTCAAACATATATTTAATTTTAATCCTAACAAGTAATTGGATATAATTTTACCTAAAAATAACATAGAGGCAGTTACTATATTTTGAGTATTAAGAGATTAATGTCGAAATTTGATAGAAAACCAAAAAAAATTTTAAAAAGGAATCAAATAATGAAGAGTGTAGTATACAATAACGGTGAGATATTTCCAACAAAAATAGTATGTATCGGTAGGAATTATGTAGAGCATATAGAGGAGTTAGGAAATGAGATTCCATCATCTATGGTTATTTTTAATAAACCAAACTCTGCTGTTTCAAATAAGCTAAAATATTATAAAGAAGATACACGTTTTGAGGGAGAAATCTGTTTTTTGATAGAAGATAAAGCAATAGCTGGTATAGGTTTTGGTCTTGATTTGACCCATGCAGGAATTCAAAATCAGATGAAGAGCAAAGGACTACCTTGGGAGAGAGCAAAATCATTTGATGGTTCAGCAGTATTGAGTAGATTTATCCCTTTTGATGGTGATATAACAAAACTAAGTATGAAGCTTTATATTAATAATAAATTAATACAGTTTGCCAATTATGACTTGATGATGTATAAACCTCATACGATGATTGAGGAGATAGATAGTTTTATGAGTTTAGAAGATGGAGATATTATTATGAGTGGAACACCTAAAGGGGTAGGAACTTATAAAAAAGGAGATAGATTTGTGGGGGAAATTTTTTGCAATGATGTTTTATTAGTTAGAGAAGAGTGGAGTGTTTAGATTCCGTCTATTATACTTCAACTAAAAAAATAGTATTAAATTGGCTATAATTCCACAAAAATTATATAAAGGTAAATAGTATATATGAAATTAGCAGTATTTGATTTTGATTCAACACTCATGGATGGAGAAACCATTGATTTTTTTGCTGAAGAGCTTGGTTTTAAAGAGAAAGTAGTAGAGATAACAAACCGTGCAATGGCAGGTGAGCTAGATTTTTATGCATCTTTAGTAGAACGTGTAGCACTTCTAAAAGGTCTTCCTCATAGTAAGGTAGAGGAGATATGTCTCTCTCTACCTATGATGAATGGAGCTAGTGAAGTAGTTTTGGGACTTAAGGATAGAGGATATAAAGTGGTCTGTTTCTCTGGTGGATTTAGAGATGCTACCAAACCAGCTTGTAAAAAATTGGGAATAGATGCTGATTTTTCTAATTTTTTACACGCCGAAAATGGTATTTTAACAGGTGCTGTAGGTGGGGAGATGATGTACTCTAATGCCAAAGGAGACATGATTGAGAGGCTACAAAATCTTTTGGGAATTAGTCGAGAAAATACACTAGTAGTGGGTGATGGAGCAAATGATTTGAGTATGTTTGCCTATGCAGATACCCGTGTAGCTTTTTGTGGAAAACCGATACTTAAAGAGGCAGCAACCCACTGTGTAGATATTAAAGATTTACGAGAAATTTTAAAAATAGTTTAAAAAATCGTTTAAATATAGAACATATATAATAAAAAATTATAATTTTTTAAGAATTACAACAGAGTTTAAAATAAATTAATATAGGATTAAAGTTCATGGACATTATACAAGCTATTATAATAGGAATTATAGAGGGGTTTACAGAGTTTTTACCAATTTCATCTACAGGTCATATGATTGTTGCAAGTGAATTTTTAGGTATAGAGCAGAGTGCAGTAGTAAAAGCGTATGAAGTGATTATACAGTTTTCAGCTATTTTGGCAGTAATGATACTCTATAGAGAGAAGATTAATATACGAGAAATTAAGCTTTGGCAAAAGATAATAACAGCATTTTTACCACTTGCTATTATTGGTTTTTTGATGAAAGATTGGGTAAAAGAGATTTTTACAGTCTCAACAGTTGCTTGGATGTTTATTATTGGTGGAGTTGTATTTATCATTGTAGAGTATTTTCATAATGATGAGTCTAAAGATGCAAAAGAGGTTGAAGATGTATCTTGGAAACAAGCACTAATAATTGGATTTGGACAGGTTTTATCTTTAGTTCCAGGAACAAGTAGAGCAGGTTCTACTATTATAGCAGGAATGCTTGGAGGAGTAAGTCGAAAAGCATCGACTGAGTTCTCTTTTTTATTGGCAATTCCTGTTATGATGGCTGTTAGTGGCTATGATTTGTTAAAGCACTATCAAGATTTTATGGGTGCTGATTTGACTGCATTTGCAGTTGGTTTTGTGGTAGCCTTTGTTGTGGCATATGCCACCATAAAATTGTTTATTGTTTTTTTGCAACGATTTACTTTTGTTGCATTTGGCATCTACAGGATAGTTTTTGGAACTTTTCTGTTGATGATTCTATAATTTTGCAAGGTGAATAAATTGACATTTAACGAATTTAAGTTTCATAAAGAGCTTTTAAAAGGGATAAAAATAGCAGGTTTTAGAGAACCTAGCCCTATTCAAGAGACAGTGATACCAATTATCGAAGAGGGTAGAGATTTAGTGGGACAAGCCCACACAGGAACAGGAAAAACGGCTGCTTTTGGTCTTCCTATGATAGACAAGATTGCTAAAGGTAAGATGGAACGTGCTTTGGTAATTACCCCAACAAGAGAACTCGCTACTCAGGTGAGTGATGAGCTATATCATCTAGGACGTTTTTGTGGCATTCGTACTATAACCGTTTATGGTGGTGTAGGATATGGACGACAGATTGCACTTATAAATAAAGGTGTACAGATAGTAGTAGCAACCCCTGGGAGACTAAAAGACCTCTATAAAAAGGGTAAGATTGATAGTTTTAATCCTGAAATAGTAGTTTTAGATGAAGCTGATGAGATGCTTGATATGGGGTTTTTAGATGAGATAAAAGAGATATTTGAGTATATACCTCAAAATAGACAAACTCTTCTCTTTTCTGCAACTATGCCTGAACCTATTAAAGCACTAGCTGATGAGATTCTAACCTCACCTGAGTTTATATCTGTTGTAGGTAAAGATGAGGGAACGGTTAATAATGTAATAGAGCAGAGCTACTGTGTAATTAATGAGTCACAAAGAGATGAGGCGATTGTAAGGCTTTTGGAGACAGAAAAAATAAACAAGTGTATTATCTTTTGTCGTATGAAAAGAGAGGTGGATAGACTAACCGAGTATCTTCAAGCCATAGGTTTCTCTGTAAAAGGATTACATGGTGACTTGGAGCAGATGGAGCGTGAAGAGGTAATACGCTCTTATCGTCGTAATCAAGTTAAGATAATGGTGGCTACCGATGTAGCAGCTCGTGGACTTGATGTAAAACAGGTAACTCATGTTTTTAACTACCACATCCCTTTTGACCCTCAATCTTATGTTCATAGAATTGGTAGAACAGGACGAGCAGGAAAGAGTGGAAAAGCTGTTACCCTTGTCTCAACAACAGAGTTTAAGGAGCTTCAACGTATTCAAAAAGAGGTTGGAGCAGAGATGAAATTAGCAACTATTGATTTGTCAAATGAAGAGAGTTCTCCTGATACTAGAAATGACTTCATTGAAATAGAGGCTAAAGTTCGTGATGTATCTATTGATGAAAGAGCATTAGATTTTATTGATAGTATGGAAGATATGGATTATCACGAGTTTGTAGAAAGAGTAGTAACAATACTTATAAAAAGTGAAAAAACAACATTAAATAATCAACTAGGATATGATGAAAATAGCGTAAAAACTATGCTAGATGAGTATCAAGATGAACAAAAAGTAGCACGACAGAATAACCGTAAAAAAAAGAGACGTTAATTAACCTTTTTCAAGTAAAAATAGCCTAGAATAACTCTATAAATTTACTATAAGAGGGTTTTTATGGCTGATGAAGTTAATTATGTCGTTGAAGCATTGAAGTTTATGGTACTAGGGATGGGAGTTGTATTTTTATTTCTCTTTGTTCTGGTAAAAGTAGTTGAACTTCAAGCTAAATTAATAGCAAAATATTTTCCAGAAAATATTTCCAAAACACCTGCCACTCCAGCAGGAAATACAACAGATGATGAACAACGTAGAGTTGCTGCTATAATCGCTGCTGTAACAGAATTTCGTAAAAATAAATCATAATATGAAGGTATAAGATGGCAAAAAAATATATTGATGTGATGGATACTACTTTTAGAGATGGATTCCAATCTGTCTTTGGTGGTCGTGTTCTTATGGATGACTTTTTCCCAGCAGTAGAAGCTGCTAAGAGTGCAGGTATTAATCACTTTGAATTTGGTGGAGGAGCTAGATTTCAAAGTCTATTCTTCTATCTACAAGAGAATGCCTTTGAGATGATGGATAAGTTTAGAGAGATAGTAGGTCCAGATGCAAATCTACAAACACTATCTCGTGGTATTAACACTGTAATGCTCGATACAGGTAGTAGAGAGCTTATTGACCTCCATGCAAAAATGTTTAAAAAGCATGGAACTACAACTATTAGAAACTTTGATGCTCTAAATGATGTTAATAACTTAGCTTATTCAGCATCATGTATTAAAAAGCATGGTCTAAACCACGAAGCAGTAATTACAATGATGGACTTACCACCAGGTTGTCATGGTGCACATGGTGTAGATTTCTATGAGAAAACCCTTAGAAATATGCTTGATGCTGGAATTGAGTTTGATAGCTTATGTTTCAAAGATGCAAGTGGAACAGCTAATCCAAACAAGGTATTTGAGACTATCTCCATGGCTAGAAATCTTCTTGGTGAAGATGTACATCTGAGACTTCACACTCATGAGACAGCAGGGGTTTCAGTTGCCTCTTACCTAGCAGCATTGGAAGCAGGTGCAAATGGTATTGATATGGCTGCAAGTCCTGTAAGTGGTGGAACTAGTCAACCTGATATCTTGACAATGCTTCATGCAACAAAAGGTACAAACTATAATCTTGGTGATTTAGAGTTAACTAAAATTTTAAAATATGAAGATAGATTAAAAGAGTGTCTAGCAGATTATATGATTCCTCCAGAGGCTACACAAGTTTCACCTCTTATTCCATTCTCTCCAATGCCAGGTGGTGCATTGACAGCAAATACTCAAATGATGAGAGATGCAGGAACATTGGATAAGTTTGATGAGGTTATATTAGCAATGAAAGAGGTTGTCGAAAAAGGTGGATATGGTACATCTGTTACACCTGTAAGTCAATTCTATTGGCAACAAGCTTATGCAAATGTGATGTTTGGTGATTGGAATCAGATAGCTCCTGGGTATGGTCGTATGGTACTCGGTTACTTTGGTAAAACACCTGTTGAGCCAAATGCAGAGATTGTTAAACTAGCAAGTGAAAAACTAAAACTAGAGCCTACAACTGAAAATCCATTGGATTTGTCAGATAAGGAAGTTAAAAAATCAATAGCTTATTGGAAGCAAGTTTTAGAAGATGAAGAGCTAGAAACTACAGAAGAGAACATCTTCATAGCAGCAGCTTGTGACCAAAAAGGTATCGCGTTCTTAAAGGGTGAAGGTCCTTTAATGGTTAGAAAAGGTAAAGAAAACAATTGTGGAGGAGAAGAGATGAGTGGAAGTTATACAGTAGTAGTAGATGGTAAGAGTTATAGTGTTCAAGTAGCAGAGGGGGATGCAGAGATTACAGTTGCACCAACATCAGCACCAGCGGCAGCAACACCTGCAACACCAGCACCAGTAGCAGGTGGAAAAGGTTCAATAGAGATTAACTCTCAAACTCCAGGTAACGTTTGGAAAATATTAAAATCAGCAGGAGATTCAGTAAATGAAGGTGAGCAGATTATGATTTTGGAAGCTATGAAAATGGAGATTGATATTGTTGCTGAAAAAGCTGGTGTGATTAAATCTATTGAAGTTAATACAAATGACGTTGTGGTCGATGGACAGCTTCTTGCGACAATGGAGTAATCCATGAAATTTAAACATATATTTTTATCTTTGCTTTTTGCTATGTTTGCTTTTACAAGCATAGCACAAGCAGAGGGACATGAAGCATCTCCAACTGCTCAAACAGAAGAGAAAAAGGCTTATGTGCCTAAAACTCTTTCTCAATTAGCAGAAAGTTTTTGGGAAACTACTGGTATTAAAGCCGTTATTGATACTGATGATGGTGAGATGTCAGCAGACCCAGCAGGAGAGTCAAAAGAGCATATTATGAGTGCCTTTGAGTCTTCATTTGGTCGTATTATTATGATTTTAATTGTATTTACGCTCTTCTATTTAGCTATAGCTAAAGGGTTTGAACCACTTTTACTGATTCCTATCGCATTTGGTGGACTTCTAGCCAATATTCCATTGGCACATATGGCAGGACCAGAGGGGATGTTGGGTGTTATCTATAATATGGGTATTGCCAATGAGTTCTTCCCACTGCTTATCTTTATGGGTGTTGGTGCAATGACAGACTTCGGTCCACTCTTGGCAAATCCTAAAACTGCAATGTTGGGTGGAGCTGCACAGTTTGGTATCTTTGGTTCATTGGTAGGGGCTGTTGCTCTTGGATTTGACCTTCAAGATGCAAGTGCAATCTCTATTATTGGTGGGGCTGATGGCCCAACATCAATCTTTATTGCCAATAGACTAGCTCCTGATATGTTAGGTGCAATTGCTGTTGCTGCCTACTCATATATGGCACTTGTTCCTGTTATTCAGCCTCCAATTATGAGAGCTTTAACGACAAAAGAGGAGCGTCAAATTAAGATGGGTGTTCAACGTAGAGTGCATAGATTAGAGAAATTAATCTTCCCTATTATTGTTCTTATGTTATCTATTATGGTTCTTCCTGAATCTACTCCACTGATTGGTGCATTTGCCTTTGGTAACTTTGCAAAAGAGTCAGGTGTTGTTGATAGATTGAGTGATACTATGCAGAACTCATTGATTAACACCGTTACTATCTTCCTTGGATTGGGTGTTGGTTCAAAACTAGCAGCTGATAAATTCTTGGTACTAGAGAGTTTAGGTATTATGATTATTGGTCTTTTAGCATTCTCAGCAGGTACTGCAATGGGTGTTCTTATGGCTAAGTTAATGAATAAGTTCTCTAAAGAGCCTATTAACCCACTAATTGGAGCAGCTGGAGTATCTGCTGTACCAATGTCAGCACGGGTTGTAAGTAAGGTTGGTTCAGAAGAGAAACCAGGAAATGTACTCTTGATGCATGCAATGGGTCCAAATGTTGCAGGTGTTATCGGTTCAGCTGTTGCGGCTGGTGTTCTACTATCTATTTTTAAATAGATAAAATCTGATATATGTGAAGTTATCTCTTTTGACTTCGCATATATACTTAAATAATGACTTAAGTAAGTTTATTAATATCTATTCAATTGTATAATTTCCTTAACTTTATAATATTTATTAGATTAATAGTTGTTTTAAATATCTTAAATATGATAAATAAAAAGAGATGCAATAGTCTTTTTTTATTTGTTATATTATTTAAGAATAAAATGGCAAAATATAACATATAAAAATTAAAAGGCACACAAAATGAGTACCCGTACACCAAAAGGTTTGGATAAACTTGGACTTGAAAATATCGGAAGAGTTTATTATAACTTAAGCTATGATGAACTTCAAGCACATGAAGTTAATAAAAATGAGTGTAAAATTTCATCTACTGGAACAGCAATGTGTGATACTGGTGATTTTACAGGTCGTAGTCCAAAAGACAAGTACTTTGTAGACCAATCGCCATCAAATGAGCATATCTCTTGGGGTAAGATTAATAAGAAAATTGATAAAGAGAAGTTCGATAAGCTTTATGATTTAACTAAAACCCAACTATCTAACTCTGATATCTATATTATGGATGTTTATGCAGGAGCAAGTAAAGAGAGTAGACGTTCAATTAGATTTATCTCACAAGTTGCATGGCAAGCTCACTTTGTAAAAAATATGTTTATCCGTCCAACAGATAAAGAGTTGGAAACATTTGAACCTGATTTTGTAGTCTATAACGCGTGTAAAACAGTTAATGAAGATTATAAATCAATGGATTTAAACTCAGATGTCTATGTATGTTTTGATATAGAGAACAATATCTCTATTATTGGTGGAACATGGTATGGTGGAGAGATGAAAAAAGGAATTTTTTCAATGATGAACTATTGGCTTCCACTAGAGGGGAAACTCTCAATGCACTGCTCTGCTAATGTTGGAACTAATGATGATGTTTGTCTATTCTTCGGACTCTCTGGTACAGGAAAAACAACACTATCTACTGACCCAGATAGAGCTTTAATTGGTGATGATGAGCATGGATGGGATGATAATGGTGTCTTTAATTTTGAAGGTGGATGTTACGCAAAGGTAATTAACCTAGATGAAAAATCTGAACCAGAAATTTTTGGAGCAATTAAAAAAGATGCTCTTTTAGAAAATGTGGTTCATGATGAAGTTGGTAATGTAAACTATGATGATAAGTCAAAAACTGAGAATACAAGAGTATCTTACCCTATTGAGCATATTGTAAACCATAAAGAGGATTTACAAGCAGGTCATCCATCTAATATTATCTTTTTGACAGCAGATGCTTTTGGTGTACTACCTCCTGTTTCAAAACTTAGCAAAGAACAAGCAATGTATTATTTTTTAAGTGGATATACAGCAAAAGTAGCAGGAACAGAGCGTGGTATTACTGAACCTGTAGCTACTTTTTCAGCTTGTTTTGGTGAAGCATTTTTACCACTACATCCAACAGCTTATGCAAAACTTCTTGGTGATAAAATAGATGAGCATGGTGTTAATGTATACTTAGTAAATACAGGTTGGACAGGTGGACCATGTCAAGGAGATACTATCGAAGAGGGTATCACTTATGGTTCAAGAATGAGCATTAAAGATACAAGAGCTTGTATAAATGGTATTTTAAATGGCTCAATCAATGATGCTGAATTTGAGATATTACCTCTCTTTAATTTAGAGATTCCAAAGAGCTTAGATGGTATCAAAGATAACAGTGTATTGAACCCAAGAAATATGTGGCAAGATAAAACTAAATATGATGAGTCTCTTCTCAAATTAGCAGGTATGTTCAAAGAGAACTTTAACCGTTATAACGATAATGGTTCAGAATTTGATTACTCTGCAGCTGGTCCAAAAGTTTAGTTTTTTGTCTATTATTTAAATAATCTTAAACTATAATACTGCTATAATTCCTTAAGTAAAACACAAGGAATTTAATATGATATATAAAAAAGTAGATAATAGTAGTAGTAAATCTGTAGTAAAGAATGCAAAATATTTAGATAGAAAATTAAAAAATAGTAAAAATGCTCTTCTTCTTCATAGTGTGAGTTTAGAACATAATGGAGAGAGCATAATAATAGACCATCTTCTTATTAGCCGAATGGGTATAGAGATTTTAAAAAGTAAAAATTTTGATAACCAAGAGATTTTAATAGGTGGAGATAGTGCTTTAATCATTGATAGTAGACACTACTCTAATCCTCTGGAAAGAGTGGAGAGAGAAAAAAAGATTCTTGAAAATTTTTTAGCTGACAAACTAACATTAGGTTCAAATAATTTTTGGTTTATAGATAGTAAAATCAATATAGAGGCTACTGTGATTTTTAGTAAAGATAGCCATATTATTAATGATAAGCTTCCTGCAGGATTTGATATTGTAGATAATTACCTATCTCATAGAGAAGAAAAAATATCCAAAATGAATAGGGTAGAGGCATTTAAAGTACTTGTAAATATGCTAAGTGCAGATACAATTCAAGAGATTGCTCTACTTTTATCCTCAAAAAGAGAGTATAGTAATGACACCATACAATCTGAAGAGTTAGTCGCATCTTAACAAAAGATTAGAAGCTTTTTTAATATTCAACACTAAAGAAGCTTTATTTTGGCAAAAAGATTTTAATGGTTGTTCCCTCTTTTATTACAGAATATACCTCTACTTTGAGTTTATACTCATCCAAAATGCTTTTAACAATATTTAAACCTATTCCAAAACCACCCTCTGTTGAATTAAATCTGCTATAACGCTCAAACATAGCAGTTATCTTCTCTTTTTCTATACCAATACCTGTATCAGATATCATAAAATAATCATCTTTTAGCTCTATCTTAATCTCACCTGAACGTTTATTATATTTAATTGCATTGGAGATAAGATTATCAATCACTCTTGCTATCTTTGCTTCATCTATCCAAATCTCTCTTTGCTCTAAATCCAATACAAATTTAATCTGTTTTGACTCAGCTAAAGTGGTAAAATACTCAACCCTAGCAGTAGTAAGCTTTTTTAGGTCTATCCACTCATCACGCACACTTCTTTGATGTCCTAGTACCAAATATGTCAAATCTTGATATAGATGAGAGACTGTTTTTGCAGCTACATTAATCCTAGAGAGCTTTTTGATATTTTTTTCTGCCATCACTTCGGTATCCATCATCTCAATATTTGCTAAAATTGCAGAGATTGGCGTATTTAACTCATGCGTAGTATCTTTTATAAAATTATCCAAAAGAGCAATAGAATTTTTCATAGGACGTAGAAACAGATTTACAAAAAAGAGTCCAAAAATTCCCAAAATAATTAAGGTAACTGTACCTAATGAGATAATATTTAAAATAGCCTCTTTATGCCATGCTCTATCCTCATCAATCTCTATAAAAAGATAATGAGTTCCTAGATAGTAGTCGTCTAAAAGCTTCAAAAAATGTATCTTTTTACCTACTCGATAAATCTCTTTATCAAAATTGATATTCTCATTTTCAAGAGTAGAAAATATAAAAATACGCTCAAGGTCATATATGGCACTCTTATATTTATCACTTCTTGGATACTCTGTTTTTGCAGGAAAATAGTGATGTAAAATTTTTAGTTTTTTTACCTGCTCATTTGCATAAGTAGATAGCACCGTTCTTTGGTTTGAGAACATAAGCTTCTCTTGACTCTCATAATAGAAAGTACTAAGAAGAGAGATAAGTGCAACTACTAAAAATATATAGAGACCAAGAAAACGTCTTAAGGCTTGTTTCTCATTACTTAGATGTAAACTTGTATCCCTGTTTTTTGATACTGACAATTCTATCCTTACCTATTAATTTACGAATATTTTTAATGTATGTTCTAAGAGCTGTATCACTTGGTGTTTCATCAAAATCCCAAAGCTCTTTATATATTCTATCATGAGAGATAACCTCATTAGTATGCTTCATAAAGAGTTTAAAAAGTGCTGATTCTTTATTTCCTAAAGTCTCAGCAACACCATCTATCAATACCTCATTTGACTTTGTATTATACTCAACCCCATTTCCAAGAGAAATCAAATCAGCAGATTCATGAAAAAACTCTCGACGCAGAAGAGTTTCAACTCTAATCAATAGCTCTTTTAAGACAAACGGTTTTCGTATATAATCATCACAACCACTCTGAAAACCTTTCTCTAAATCATCAACACCATCAAGAGATGTAATAAAGATAGTTGGAGAAACAACACCACTATCTCTAGCCTCTTTTAACACCGTAAATCCATCAACACCTGGGGTATTAACATCTAAAAGCAACAAATCATACTTACTCTCATATAGCCTATCTTGTGCTTCATATCCATCATATACGCTATCAATAGAGTACCCTTCATCCTCTAAAAACTCTGTAATGGTATCATTTAGTGTACTATCATCTTCTAGTAACAGTATTTTTGCTTTAGACATATCTTCTCCCTATTTTTTTGAATTTACGAAAACTGCTTTGCCCAATTAATTAATCGTTGGGTAGACATTGCACCTGAAAGACGCTCTTGCTCTTTTGTTCCTTTAAATGCAATAATAGTAGGTATACTCTGAATACCATACGCTGCAGCTAAATCTTGATGCTCCTCTGTATTGACCTTTAAAAACTGTGCTTGAAGTGGTATCTGCAATGCAGCCTCTTCATATGCAGGGGCCATTTGACGACAAGGACCACACCATGGAGCCCAAAAATCAACGATAACAGGTATCTCGCTATTTACTAAAACATGTAATAAATCAGCTTTATCTACCTCTATTGGCTGAGAATCCAAAAGAGATTCTTTACAATGACCACAGTTAGCTTTTGCATAACTCTCTTTTTTAGGTATCTTATTTACTTTTGCACAGTGTGGACAGACAACTTTTACACTCATAGGATGTTCCTTCTTCGTTTAATATATGCTATTATAACTCATAAATATTAACAATTCATCAATATTTAACAATAATTTTAATAAATTATCTTTATGAAGATTTTTAAACTAATTATCTATGCAATTTTATACCTATTTATCGTAATTTTCTCTTATATAGCAATAGCTTTTGGATTAAGTTTTTGGACTGCACACTCAAAAAAAATAGAAAATAAAAGTGTAGAGATTAAAAAAGAGAAAACTATATATATATTATATAGTTCAGTTCATAGTGATATTGTCATAAATATAAAAGATTCCAAAATTCAATGGAGTAGATATCTACCTCAACTGCTAAAATCAAGAAGCTATGGTTTTCTATCATTTGGTTGGGGAGATAAAGAGACATATTTAAATACGCCAACATGGAATGATTTAAAAATTTCTACTGCACTAAAAGCATTATTTATAAATACACCATCTCTTATGCATATAACCTATTTTAGAAGGCTTCATGGTTTCAAAAATCTAAAAAAAATAAAAATTACAAAAAAACAGCAAGATACTTTAGAAAAAAATATCTTAAAAAGTTTTGGAAAAGAGGTATCATTTTATAAAAATGGATACTACTCAAATGATAAATTCTATAATTCATCTTACAAATATAATATCTTAAATACCTGCAACACTTGGACAGGAGAGAGACTTAATGATGCAAATATAACAATAAACCCTTGGACTCCTTTTGCATATAATGTTATTTACTCTTTGGATTAGAGAAATAAAT
>Ga0256827_10000600_pt1 | contig 22605 bp, 19 predicted proteins | sample CV84metaG_FD_185977 | JGI IMG/M metagenome (GOLD analysis project Ga0256827, IMG submission 185977) | Hydrothermal vent microbial communities from East Pacific Rise, Pacific Ocean - CV84 | ecosystem: Environmental > Aquatic > Marine > Hydrothermal vents | place: Pacific Ocean: East Pacific Rise... | reverse complement strand
AATAGTCTTGATTCAAGGTAGTAATTTCTAACTCTCCTCTATCGCTTGGCTTCACTTTTTTTGCTTTTTGAATAACATCATTTGGATAAAAATAGAGTCCAACTACAGCATAATTTGATTTTGGAGATTCAGGCTTCTCTTCAATAGATATAACTGTTCCACTCTTATCAAATTCCGCCACACCATAACGATCTGGATCTTTTACATAGTAACCAAATACAGTTGCTAAACTATCCTTTTTTGCTTTCACTACCGATTTTTGCAGTAGCTCAACCAATCCATGTCCATAAAAGATATTATCTCCCAATACTAAACAGACATCATCCTCTCCTATAAACTCTTCTCCCAAGATAAATGCTTGAGCTAAACCATCAGGAGTAGGTTGTACTATATACGAGAACTTCATTCCAATATCTTTACCATCTCCCAAGAGCTGTTCAAAACGTGGTAAATCATCAGGTGTTGAGATAATAAGTACCTCTGTAATTCCAGCCAGCATCAAGACAGAGAGTGGATAATAGATCATTGGCTTATCATAAATTGGGACAAGCTGTTTACTAACTCCTTTTGTAATAGGGTAGAGTCTTGTTCCACTTCCTCCTGCTAATATTATGCCTTTCATTTTAACTATTCCTTATTAATTTTATACTTTACTGTACCACAAACCAAGGGTTCAATAAATTTTTCTTATTATACTGCAAAGATTGACTATTATCAAAGATAGAGACCGTTTTCCCTGCCTCTAATACAACTGCATGTGCTGCTCCTGTATCCCACTCCATTGTTGGTGCCAATCGAGGATAGATATCGGCAACACCCTCAGCAACCATACATAATTTAAGAGAACTTCCTTTAGATACCTGCTCAATCGTTTTTGTATCAAGATTATCTATAAACTCTTGTGTCTCATTAGAGAGATGAGATTTTGATGCCACTACTTTTAGTTTCTCTTTTGGAGAGTTATTGAAAAGCAGAGGAAGTTTCTCTCCATTTTTAAAAGCACCTTCTCCTTTTTTTGCACTATAGATATCTTCTAAAACAGGAGCATACACAACACCTAAAATAGGTATTCCCTCTTTAATAAGAGCGATATTAACAGTAAACTCTCCATTTTTTTTGATAAACTCTTTTGTCCCATCAATAGGGTCAATTAACCAAAAATAGTCCCACTCCTTACGCTCTTCATAAGATACCATTTTATTCTCTTCTGATAAAATTGGTATATGCGGATAGAGGCGAATAAGTGCCTCACAGATAAGCTCATTAGATTTTAAGTCCGCCTCTGTTAGTGGAGAGCTATCATCTTTATACTCTATAGAAAAATCTTTTTGATAAACCTCCATAATTACCCTACCTGCATCTTTTGCAATCTCTATAATTTTTTCTAAATCAATGGTTTTAAGCATCTAAATATCCTTTAAGTTCTAAATATTCAACAATTTTATTAGCAACCTCTTCCACACTATTAGCTTCGGTTTTTACAACGATATGGGCATCAATAGGCTCTTCATAAATAGAAGATACTCCTGTAAAGTTTACTATCTCTCCTGCTCTTGCTTTTGTATAGAGACCTTTAGTATCTCTTGCTTCACAAACAGAAAGAGGTGTATCCACAAATATCTCTATGAACTCATCTGAGTTAACTAAACACTTAACCCTCTCTCTATCTTTCATAAAGGGAGAGATAAAAGCCGTTAAAACAATTAAACCACTATCAACAAAAAGCTTAGAAACCTCTCCTATTCGACGAATATTTTCAACTCTATCCTCATCTGAAAAGCCTAAACCACTATTAAGTCCCAGTCGAATATTATCCCCATCAAGTAGATACGTGTGATACCCTCGCTGGTTTAAAATCAACTCTACTTCATTAGCAATAGTTGATTTTCCACTACCACTAAGACCTGTAAACCATAAGATACAAGGTTTTTGATTCTTAATTTTACTTCGTTCCTCTTTTGAAACACACTGAGGATGCCATACAAGATTACTATCTTTTTTCATTTTATATATCTCTTTTTTACATATTCAATAATTAAACTACTCGCTTCATCTACAGAGAGTTCTTGAGTGTCAATAGTTAACTCTGCATCATTTGGCTCTTCATAAACATCATTTACTCCTGTAAAATTCTTATATTCACCCTTTATTGCTTTGGCATATTTACCTTTATAGTCTCGCTCTTTACACGTTTCAATATCTGCTTTGATATAAACTACAATAGTATTTTTAGCCATATCCTGAATAGCCTTTCTTGACTCATAATAGGGAGAGACAAAAGATGCTACGGTTGATATAGAGTTGTGTTGTAATGTTTTAATAAGATATCCTATACGATGCATGTGTCTATTTCTATCATCTCGGCTAAATCCAATATTAGGGATGACTTTTCGCATATCTGTAGAGTCAAGTCTCTCAATAGGTATTTGAAGTTTTTCTAACTCACTATAAACTTTATCTGCAATGGTTGTTTTTCCTGAAAGGGGCAATCCTGTAAACCATAAATTAAAAGGTTCAATTTTTCGCTTTCCCCATCTAACATTTTGCCAAAGACGTTCATGCCCCCAATAGAGAATAACTTTTAAAATGGTTTCTATCATTCCTGCAGCAATAGCTAAATCTAAACGTCCAAAGAAAAAATAGACTATAATAATGGTTGTGGTTGTGGCTATTAGGCGCCAACTAATACCTTTAACTATTGAGCGTCTATTGGTCTCTTTAAACACCTAAATAACCTTACAATCCCACTCGGGATAGTGCTTTCTTATATAAGCATTCAACTCTCGTTCAGATTCTAAGTACTCTCTCTCTATAGCTTTATAGTTTCGTCTACTTAATCCCACTATCATACCTGCACCAACGGTATTGTTGGTAATACGATCAATTACAATAAAACTACCTGTTAATCTATTATCTTTATAAGGGTCAACAACAATAGAGTGATTTAAAACCATTCGACAAGAGGCAATATCATTTAACTCTAAACAATCTACTTCCATACGCTCATAACTATTAACATCTATCTTATAGTTAATTTTCTCAAAACTCCCATTAAAAAGTGAACTGGTCTGCTTAATATCGTAAGTTTTATCCAAAGACATAGGGGTCTCATCCATCCAAACTAACATCACTTTCAGATGATTCGAAATATTTGGAAGATTGTCACTATGAACAAGCATATCCCCTCGACTAATATCAACCTCATCCTCTGTTGTTAATGTAACTGCCATAGGAGAGTATGCTTCATTAACAGTAGCATTTCGATGCTCTTCTGTTATAGAACCTGCATCAATAATACTCTTTACTTTAGTAATTTTTCCAGAAGGTAAAACAGTAACATTATCTCCTACTTTTACGCTACCACTAACAACGGTTCCTGAAAAACCACGAAAATCAAGATTTGGACGGTTAACATATTGCACAGGAAATCTAAAAGCTTCTAACTTTTTTTTAGATTTAAAATCCATTGTATCTAAAAGATTAAAAAGTATCTCTCCTTGATACCACGGCATATTATTACTTCTATCTACAATATTATCCCCATCCAAGGCAGATATCGGAATATAAAAACAGTTCTCTATTCCTAACTCTTGAACTAATAATTCATACTCTTTTACAATAGTGTTAAAAGTATCTTCACTATACTCAACTAAATCCATCTTATTTATAGCCACAATAACATGTTTAATCCCCAAGAGATTTACAATGAAACTATGTCTTCTTGTCTGAGTAAGAATACCCTTTCGAGCATCGATTAAAATAATGGCTACATCTGCTGTTGATGCACCTGTTACCATATTTCGAGTATACTGCTCATGACCTGGTGTATCAGCAATAATAAATTTACGATTTTCAGTAGTAAAAAAGCGATAAGCCACATCAATCGTAATGCCCTGCTCTCGTTCACTCTGAAGTCCATCAACAAGCAGAGCCATATCTATCTTATCGCCTGTGGTGCCATACTTTTTGCTCTCACTCTCTACAGCTTTTAATTGATCATCAAAAATCATCTTAGAGTCATAAAGCATTCGTCCAATAAGAGTACTCTTACCATCATCAACTGAACCACAAGTCAAAAACCTTAGCATATCTTTATGTTCATGTTTTTTTAAATAGGCTTCAATATCCATTAAAAATACCCCTCAATTTTTTTCTTCTCCATACTTCCAATTTGGTCACTATCAATCACTCTGCCCTCTCGTTCACTACTTGTAGAAAGAAGCATCTCTTCTATAATTTCAGGAAGTGTTGTAGCATGAGAGTTGATGGCTCCTGTTAAAGGGTAACATCCTAATGTTCTAAAACGAACCATTTCCATTTTAGCTTTTTCTCTTAACTCTTTTGGCATTCGCTCATCGTCAACCATTATTTTTGTTCCGTCAATTGTAACTACAGGTCTCTCTTTTGCTAAATATAATGAGGGGATTTTAATACTTTCCAAATAGATATATTGCCAAATATCTAACTCTGTCCAGTTACTAATCGGGAAAACTCGAACGCTCTCTCCCTTTTCAATTTTTGTATTATAAATATTCCAAAGCTCTGGACGTTGGCTTTTAGGATTCCAACGATGCTGTTTGTCTCTAAAAGAGAAAATTCTCTCTTTTGCACGAGACTTCTCCTCATCTCGTCTTGCTCCACCAATAATAGCATCATAGCCTCCTGCATTCAAGGCTTGTTTTAGCCCCTCTGTTTTCATAATATCGGTATGAACCTTACTCCCATGTACAAAAGGAGAGATACCCATATCAATACCATCAGGATTAGAGTGAACCACTAAATCTAAATCTAAATCCTTCGCTCTTTTATCTCTAAACTCTATCATCTCATGAAACTTCCAAAGTGTATCTACATGCAATAAGGGAAAAGGAATTTTACTTGGAGCAAATGCCTTCATTGCTAAATGTAACATAACTGAAGAGTCCTTACCTACAGAGTACATCATCACAGGGTTATTAAATTCAGCTACCACTTCACGGAGAACATGAATAGATTCAGCTTCTAGTTGTTTTAGATGGGTTAATCTCTCTCTATTCATTGTATACCAATATCAACATAAATTTCTGTAGAGGAAATTCCATTTATATGTAAGATATCAAAGGTACCATACGTTATAACTATTTTCATTTTTTTCCTTAATTAATAATATTAATAACTTTATCAACCAATCGTTGAGAATTTTTAGCATCTAAATAATCAAAAAATACTTTTTGTTTATATTTATACGCTTCACTTAAAGTGTGATTCTCTTCACTCATTATTTTTTGTATTTGAGTAAAGAGCGTATCAAAATCTTCACAAATTTTTCCAGCAAAAGCAAATTCAAGAGAATAAAATAGACCACGCTCCTCTTTGGTATAGTTTTCATAATCAAAAGCAAAACTAATCATAGGTTTTCCTGTTAACATAAAGTCAATAAAACAACTAGAATAATCTGTAATTAGCAAATCAGCTTTTCTATAAAGAATTTCAATATTAGAAAAATTATTACCCCCAACGTTAATAACATATTCTCCTTTTAACTCTTGACTATAAGAGTGTGCTTTATCTGCCATATGTTCACGAATACCTAAAATAATATTATTTTTTTTAAGATAACTATGTAAAAGAGTCTTCTCTTCTGAAGAGAAATGATAATATCCATCAGATTGAGCATTTCTAAATGTTGGAGCATACAAAATAAATCTTTTACCATCAATTAATTTTTCTAAACGTTTTAAATCATTTTTAAAGTCAACGGGTAAAATACTCTCCTCTTTTAAAATAAAATCATTTCGAGGAAGACCTGTAACCCATACATCATTATAAGTCAAAGGATAAAAAGCTGTAGCCATTGCCATCCGATCAATAGAAGAAGATGCAATAACAGAATATAGCTTTTTATGCTCTTCAACCAATGCTTTCATATTGGACTGTAAATCCAAAGATGTAGCACCAATACGCTTAAGCGGAATACCATGCCATAAATTAATAAACTTATGTTTTTTAGGATTTAATGGGTAAACTGCATTTCGATAAGCAGTATGTTTAATAAAAATCACATTAGAGTTTAATAGAACTTCTTGTCCCTCTCGACTCAACAACGGAACAAACTCTGTATTTACACCATCTAATTCAATTTTTTTACTTCTAAATAAAATTATTTTTTTAATATTAGGATTATCTTTTACCTCTTCAAAGACAGCTCGCTCATTTCCTGAAAAAGTATGGTCAAATGCACATACAGGAAACACCCAATAATTATTTTCTACAATAGAGGTTTTATCTCTTTCTATAAATTCCTCATCAGTCAAAAGTAAATTAGAACCATCAGCCTTTATATGCAAATTAGTTTGAAGTTTTCCAGCATCTGCTATACGATATAAATTAGATTCTATCGGCTTTAAATCTAATGAAGGAACCAATTCAACAAGCTTTTCTTTCCATTGCCAAAGCTCAGGAACATAATAATGATTTTCAGTCAAAAAGAATCGTTTAAAGAAAGGATACCCTTCTTTAATAAGTTCAAAAATTTGATTGGTATAGATTGGATGGAAAGGATATAAATGGTCAACAACTGTATCAAAATCATAACCTTTTAGAATAAGATTTTTAGTTAACCCTATTTCATATTTTAAAATAATATTTTTTTTATTTCTCTCTTTTTTGACATTTGATAATAAATCTTTTAATTCATTTTGAAGAAGAACCTCTTTTCTAAATGCTAAAAAATAAGACCCCATAAGAAAATCATATTCATCTTCCATCATATAGTTGTTCAAGTACTCTTTCTTTACTTTTTTTATAGCTATTTTTTGGGTAAACTTATTACTTTTTTTATCTTTTGTTGCAGATATTCCTTTTGTAGCTTGTGCCCCCCACCAACTACAATCTTTTCCATTCATTTTTTCAAACATCTCATCTAAAGGCTTAAGTAGATAGCTACTATCATTAACAAGAATTAACTCATCATACTCTTTAATCTTATCCCAACCAACTAAATAACAAGCCAACCTTTTATAAGAACCAAAATCATACTCTCCATGCCGAATCCCCCATGCTCCTTTTACAAACCCTTTTAATTTATCCAATTCTCCATTTTCTAATTGAGAATCAGATAAAAAATATACATCAGAGTGCCTACTTAGCTCTTTGACAAAAAGAACAACACTCTCATCAATAAGACCATCAACATCATAACCTGCAAAAAGAGAAATTCTTTTTGAAGTTTTAGTTAAAGGTTTTGATTTAATAGTTAATGGTTGACTTAAAATAGGTTTTTTCAAATAACCTCTTTTTTTACCAATGAGAATATAATGAAGTAGAGGATTTACAGGAGAGAGGTAATGAGCTAAATACTCTTGCTTATACCATAAAACATCGATTTCTGATTTTACCTCTCTATCCTCTTTCCATCCATACTTACAGTAATGAGTTAAAGGGTCAAAACCAGCATTTTTAACATCTGAATTTAAATCATGATAAGCACTACTATCAAACAATTCACTTTTTTTAATTTTTTCTTTAGCGAAGTGATAATTCTCTTCTGAAGGCATAACGATGTCACTATTTTTAGTTGTTAAAAAATGAACAAATGGATTTTTTTTGAAAATAGTCTCAATATTAGATGAACTCCAATAGGCAAATGGAGAAAAATCTTTATTTGGGGATATATTCTGATAAAGCCCATATCTTAAAAAATCCAAAACAGGGTTAATAGTTAACTCTTCAATAATGGGTCTCTGTTTTAAATAAAATAAAGAATCAAATGATTTGTTCTCTTTCAAAAATGCATAATCTTCTTTAATAGATTTTTCATTCTCTAAAGTTGTATCTATTGTTAAAGGAGAAGGAGTAAAAGAATCTTTTGATGCTATTTCAATAACATGTCTATTTCGTTCAATATCAATTCCATAGATTAAAGCACTACTCATTCGCTGAATATTAGGTAGTGTTCCAAAAACTTTATCCAGTAAAAAAGAATCTAAAGATATATTATCTTCTTTTATGACTCTCAAAAATGATTTATTATTAAATAATGGTTCAAATAAAGAGACTCTTGCCCAAAAAATATTTCCAACAAAATATCCCCAATTTTGTGCAAAATCATAGTTAGAATCCACTGTTTCTAATAGTTTCGCTATTGTTTTTTTATCTGTAGTAGAAAGTGTTGTTTTTTGGGACGATTTGTAACAATCTGCAGAACCTATAATTCCTAAATTTTTATCATCTTCAAAAGCCCTAATAACATTATAAATAGAAGTTGATGAACCCAATGCAGACTTCAATAAAATATCAAATAACAATTCATTATCTTTCGGGTTCATTAAAAAATCAATATCTTGAATATTACAAATAATATCATATTTTAACTCTTTTAAAGAGAGAAGAATAGATAAAAAAGAGTCTAAAAAATTATCAGATGAAGCTTTATTAACAATCTTAAAATTTGTAATATTACTCTTCTTTAGGGCTTTATCTAAAGACTCTTTTTGGATTGGATCAAGAACAAAATAGACCATCGACTCATAAGGAAGTAATAATACTTTACTAATAATATTTTCAAGTTTATCCATAGAAGAGATAGAAACAACTACAGCAACTTTTAATGATGTGACAATATTTTCAGGTAAATCTTCATTATAGACTTTAGAAAAATTTTTATCATTAATTTTTTTTGGTTTCAATATATTTCGATTTGAATACTTAACTAAAAAGTGATATGCATCCATCTGACTCTCGATTAGGTCTTTTTGAAACTCTTTATAGGGAAGTGCTCCTTCGATTAAACCTTTCGTTAGAAAATGTGCTAAAGGCTTATAATCACTGATATTATAAGTTTTTAAATACCAATCAATATCAAATAGTGGGCTAGGATTTTTACCATTTTTTTCACCATAGCGAATGTAATGTAATAAAGGCTTTGTGTTATTAAATTTTAAATCCAAATTATTATTTAAATACCATTTTGGATTAAAAATAATATTTGGCTGACGACCTTCATTCTCTCCATATCTAATATAATGAAGTAAAAGATTAAAACTTTTTTTTACTTTTAATAAATCCTTATGCTGAGTTCTGTAAAATGTAGTATCAAAAAGATTACTTAATTTAATAAGTTCATACTCTGCAAACTCTTCTTTATTCATAAAACGATTTTCAGACTTACCATACATAACAAAATGGAATAAAATATTCATATTTGATATTTTTAAATCAGGATAGAACCCTCTATACCAATGTGGATTAAAACTTTTATTTGGCTTACGACCCTCTTTTTCTCCATATCTAATATAGTGTAATAAAAAATCAAAATCTTCTTCCTGGTCTTGTAAATCTACATAGCTATTAATATAATATTGTTCATTAAAAAGTTTACTATTTTTAATAACATGATACTCATTAGCCTCTTTTTCATTCATAAATCTATTCTCATATAAACCATATTGTATAAAATGAATTAAAGGGTTAAAATTTGATTTTTTTATATCTTCATAATAACTTTCATACCAAATCGGATCAAAATTGATATTTGGTTTTCTCTTTTCTTTTAATCCAATTTTACAAAAATGATTAAAAGGAGTTTCATTTGATAACCTTACATCTCGATTTGATTTTAAATAGTATTTAACATCAAATAATCCACTCTTTTTTATATATTTTTTATATTTTCTAAGCTTTATTAACGCTTTAAACCCCAACATAGTATATCCTTAATATTTCCAAAATTTATTTTTTTTAATTTTTATTATGTCCTCTAATAATTCATCTATATTTTTATTTAATACATTAATACTATTTGTTTTACTCTTTAATTTTTGTTCTTGTTTTTGCAATATATTCTCTAATTTTTTTTCTTTATTTTTTAAAAGTTTTATTATATTTTCTAAATTTTGCTTTTCTTTGTTATGAGAATCAATTTCTTCTTCTATCCTTTTAGTTAGGAGTACTCTCTCTTTAGACAACGTCTTTATCTCTTCTCTTTTAGTAGAAATTATCTTTTCAAACTCTTGCTTTTCTTTTTCATTAAAAGACTTTTCCTCTTCTATTTTTACTGATAACTCTTCGATCTCTTCTCTTTTATTAAAAATTATTTTTTCAAATTTTTTCTTCTCTTTTTGATTGAAATCAATTGCATTCTTTAACTCAATAGATAACGCTTCTACCTCTTTTTCTTTATCAGAAATAATCTCTTTTAACTTTTGCTTCTCTTTTTCACTAGAAGAGCTTTTCTCTTCTAGCTTTTTAGATAATAACTCTATTTCTGCTATATTATTTTTATATTTCTCTTCAAATAAAACCTTTTGATTATACAACTCTTCATCCATCGCAGTCTCTTTTTTTGTACCTATGCTATTGGATTCACAATATTCATTAGGATAACGTCCCTCTTTTTTTCCATATTTAAAGTAGTGTTCTTGCACCAATCCCTTATACTTTTTTAAATCAGGATATTTTTTTAAATAATAAGCTTCATCTACAGTTGTTATATTTTTATTTATTTTCAATAATTCTAAGTTTTTATGACACTCTATATTTTCTGCTAACTTATCAACTAATTCTTTATGGTGGAACATCTCTAATGAAAAAATAAAATCATTACGAATAGCATCTATCTTATCCAAATTATCAAATTTAGACTCCTTTAAAATCTCTATTAAATTTTGTAAAAACATAGGGGTAAGATTAGTAAAGTTTTCCAAGGGAAGATTATTATTTTTTATATTAGAATCTAAAAATTCATCTATTCTTTTTAGCTGATTCTTTTTTTTAACTTCTACAAATGTATATAACCGTTCAATAGCCTCTTTATTACCCAATAAATCATCAAAAGCGATAAATAACCGCTCATAGCTTCGACTTACATATTCTGCAGATAAAAAGTAATGTGTCCACAATAAAAGACCTTTTTCCATTGAAAAAGAGTCTCTTTTCTTTAAAGATAGTGCAACCTCTTTAGGATTTCTAAAAGGTAATAGTATTTTAATTTTAATATTAAGATCTAAACAGGCTTGTTCCCAAATAGGAAAAAGTAAACATATACGAGGATCTTTTATAGCGAATTTTTTAGAATATCTAAACTCTTGTTTGATTATCTTTTTTGCTTCTTTAATATAAATAGTTTTTTTCTCACTATCAATATTCGATATATTAAAAGAGTAATCATCCCATCTCGAACTATTTTCACTTAAAATTCTTTTATTTAATCTATAAACAAAATTATTTTCAAAATATCCCTTTGGATTAGATTTATTAGCTTTCATTAAATCTGAACCAAATTCTAATCCCATAATATTTAATACACCACCTAAAGCAGAAGTTCCAGAACGATGCATTCCTAATATAAAATATGCTGTTTTCAATTTTCTTCCTTATTTAAACAATAGTTTATATATTCTATCAAAATAATTATGCTTTTTATACTTTTTATTCTCTAAAAAAGAACCAATATCTCTTTCAAATTTCTCTTTAGTATATTGATATATGACCTTATCATAAGCAATAAATGGCTCCAAAGCTTTTATAATATCAGGATTTTTAATATCTAATCCATAGGTTTCAGAGGTAATATTTAATTTTTTATTTTTGACGGGACCTCTAATTCCAAACTCTTGACTCAAAAACTCCATATATTCATTAAGGCGTTCAGTTATTCCCACATATTCTATAGTATCTATAACTTGTTTAGCTCTCTCTATATCTGTTTCATTTACAATAAACCTACTTCCTATTAAATATTGCATTTGACAATTATGAAAAAGTACATAGTTATTCTCTTCAAGCCAATAAATAAGCCTATTGATATCTTCTACTTTTGAAAAATCTATAGTGCCTAAAAAAGAGACAATAATTTTAATCGAATCAGTATGCCCCTCAAGTCTTTTAAGTTCAGAAGGTTCTCCTAACTTCTTTACATAGCGTAAATGAGATGACACTTGAGATAAAGGATCTCGGAGGACTGTTAATTTAATATAGTTTTCAAAATTAGGTATGATTTTTTGAGCTCTAGGTAAAATAATATGTCCTGCAAGAACACTTTGATTCTCTATCTTTTCTAATTTACTTTCAATATGAAAGAGGGTCTCTTTTGAAGAAAAAGCCCTCTTTAAAAAATCATTAAATGTAGTACCAGCTGTTTTTGGAATATGTAAATAAAAATACTTCTGTTTCAAATATATCTCTTTATTATTTATTTAAAGTGATATTATACTCTTTTTTTAAAATATGTTCTTGTAAAGAAAAAAGGTTGTTAACATTAGATTTATCTTCTTCAGAAAGCAGAGCATTGGAGTTATAGTTTGAAAAAATAGAATCAAGTTTTTGTAAATCTTTAACCACTATTTTTTTATCTGAAGCTGACAAATTGTACCTATTTACAACACGGATTAATTCCATTGAAATATTACTATGACTCACATTTCTAGACTCTGTACTTGGCAATATTTCACTTCCAATTAAATCTAAAATATCATGAATTATCTCTCGACTATATGGTAAAATTTTTATATTATTTTTTCCAAAAACAGACTCACACTCTTGAATAAATCCCAAATAATCAATATGTTTTATAAACCATTTATCATTAAACATATCTGAAAAATCAAAATCTTTACCATAACACTCTGCTGCATTATTTTGAGGATTCTTTAAATTTTGTTTATAAAAACTTTCCAAAAAAGAGAGAGGGTTTCTAAATACAATATAGAGCTTTAAATTGAAATATTTTGAGATAATTTTCAAAACCTCTTTTGCTTCTGAACTAAAATCCCACCAATGGTTATAGATACCCTCCGTTGATAAAAATATTTTTTTTACATTATGCTTTTTAGCATCAATAAATACACGTTCTAAATAAATCAACAACTTATCAAAGTCATTTTTTCTAAGTAAAGGAACCAGCCATTGATGCTTAGGAGCATAGGTACCAATATAATGCTTTGGATAAAGAATCCCCTCCTCCAATAAATCATTATGCTTCTCATCAAAAAGAAACTGAAGGGTTGTAGTTCCTGTTTTTGGAGTCCCTGCATGAAAAATAATCTCTTTATTTTTTAATCTATCATCAATAAGTAAAGATAGTCTTTCTTCAAATTGTTGACTCTTTTCTGTACTTATAGTAGAGGGGAAAAGACTTTTATTAAAGTTCTTAAAGAAAAATAGCTCCTCTTTTTCTCTAATAGTACTATTAATCTTTTCAATAGCCTTGGTTACAATAGGAGAGATTAAAAGATTACTCTCTAAAAAACCAAAACAGTTTAAAGAGCGATGATAATGAATTAAAGAGACCTCTTTTTCTTCATCAAATAATCTCTGTTTCAAGTTATAATGGATAGGACAATTATTATTTGAAATTAAAACTTGATACTCAAATTGAGCATCTTGGATCATCATAGTAAATGAAACTTGATCCACATGAATACGTTGAGCCTTCGTTTCAAACAGTGTAGGTTTTTCATATAGCCATGTTGCCCATTTTCTCCAAATACTATTTACCTTATCTATATCTTTTCCAGGGATATAATAAAACCCTCCATTAAAATTACACTCAAAAGTATCAGAGTTCTTCATTATCCAATCACTAGGTACAATAGGAGGATAAGGAATATTAGCAGTATCAAAAATAGACTTTAATACACGTAGTGGAGGATTGGGAGCATCTACAACTTTTCCTCCTATTAAAGAGCTACTTTCAACAATAGGATTATTTAAAAAAAAGGTATCTGTATCAATTAAAAAAACACTATCATCTTCAGTTAAGTGTATAAAGCTATTGAGTTGCTGTAGTTTATTACAATACTTGCCATCGAGGAATGGCTCTATAATCTTATAAGTATAACCATCTTCTTTTAAAAAAGATAAAAACTCTTGAGTCACTCGTGTGGTACAATGAATTACAATATTATTTTTATTAAAAGAAGTAAATTTTTTTATAGAAAAAAGTAGAAGTTCAGCTTGGTAATAGTGAAGAGGAAGATTGTCAACAACAAAAGAGAGATATCTCATTAAGTTCCTTATAAATTTGAGTTCTCTCCCCCTTAAAGGGGAAAGAAAAATATCAAGTTACGTTAGAATTAGTTTCTAGAACTTGTATTATACACTGGAAGATCTTTAAAGAATCCTGTTGAACCTTTTGCTTGTGCATGAACATAGAAGTCCTCTGCAATACCAGGAATTACAACTTCTACTGCATATCTACCTGCATCTAAGTTAGCAGCTGTTAATAAATCTGCTACTTTATATACATTTTGAGCATTAACAGCAACTGCTGTACCAGCTACAGGTGTTACAACACCATCTTTAATAAATCTGAATTCTGGAGTTGCTGTAGCACAACTTCTATTTACTACAAAGATTTTACTTTGTACATTCGCATCATTAGTCACTGCTGGAATTTGACCAATATATGCATGATTTTGCCACTCTCCAGCTGGAACATCTGCTGTATAGTCAATTGCTGGATGAACTGTTGTATTTCCTTCAAGATTAATACTGTCCATTGTAAATTTAGCCGCAGAAAGTGTAGCCGTCAAATTAGTATCAATAGTCGCATACCAAGTAGAGATACCTGCAGGAATAGTATTGTCAATACTTAAATTGAAATCCATACCATCATTAATAATCGTAGCTGTACCATTATGTTCTGTAGCCCCTTGCTTTCCATAGAATCTTACCATATCATCATTGAACCCTAATGCTGACCAGTTAGTATCTGTAGAGATGATAACTTCAGTATTATTTCCTTCTACAAAATCACTCACACCTTCAGTATGATTATTTATAGAAAATACTATAGTATCTTGATTAGCAGAATTATTATGACCATGACCTGTTTCAACAAATGATGTTTCATTATTCTCAAAATTAATTAATGCATCAAACTTAGCAGTACAAGAGAATTGAAACTGTGGTATATCTTCAATAGTTTCTACAGACGCTTTCGCACTATCTTGAGGTGTTGGTGTACCAGATGTTGAGTAAACAACTAAACTAACTTCTTGCTTAGTTGAGTCAGGAAATGAAAATGAGATATTTGAATCGTTCCCATCTTCAGTAGTAATCACATATTGTTTTTCAGTATCAATATTTCCTTCGTCTCCACCAAGCATTTTATATGCAGCAATACCATCAGATGTTAAGTTTGCAAAAGTTAAAATACTAGCACCTACAACAGTATTATTATCTTCAACAAAAATATGAGTTCCACTAAGAACATCTGATGTTAAGTTTGTATCACTGAAATCAAACTCCAATGCGGCATCAGAAACAGAAGATGGATTTTGAATTGCTGCTGTATACAAAATATTATTTAATGTCAGACCTGATGTAGAATTTGGATTTAACTGATTAAACTCTACTGTAGCACCTGTTCCCCCTCCAGATAATGATAAAGTTCCTCCATCAGCATTCAATCCTGTTGTTGCTAATGCAAGTGTAGCAAATAGTGAAAACGCAATTTTTTTAGTGTTCATAGACACTCCTTTAAATAGTTATTTGTATTTCAATTCTATAATAAAAAAACTTAAATCATCATAATTTTTTTAAATTTTTTAAAAGCAGTTTAAATTTTTCAGTCTCGTTATTAAGTTCTGAACGATTTTTAATAATCTTTGGGTGTATTAATATAATTAGTTCTGTTTTTCTATGTGCTTTTGATTGAGATTTGAATAAATCTCCTATTAAAGGGAGCTCTTTTAATACAGGAACTCCTGTATCCCCATTACTGAAGTTATGGGATATTAAACCTCCTAGAAGTACAGAATCATCACTATGCATTACAATAGAAGTAGTTAACTGCCTATTAATAATTAATGGAGAGTCAATACTCGAAGTTTTATTACTTTGTGCTTCACTAAGAGTAATTCCTATATCTAGAGTGAGTGTTCCATTTGAATTAATTGTTGGGGTTAAGTTAACAGTGATTCCTGTACTAGTATAAGAGATATTTCTCAGAATACTAGGGGTAGATGTATTAGAACTAACATCATTACTGGAAACCTCACTACTTATTACAGGAACCTGTTGTCCCACATTAATATTTCCTGTTTTATTATTTAAAATCATAAGGGAAGGTCGTGACAAAATATCAAGAACTTTATCTTCTGCAAAAGCATTAATCAAAGAGGTTAAATTTGTTTTAAATAGAGTAGAAGTAATACCCTTTGCTCCTCCTAAAGTTAATGTATGTGCACCATCAAGAGGTACAGTTCCCGCTGCGGCCAAAGCTTTATTATTTAAAAGACTCCACTCAAAGCCTAAATTGAAATTATTTGTAATATCAACTTCTGCAAGAGTTACCTCTACTAATACTTGAAGAGGTAACTTGTCAAGCTTTTTAATAATCGGCAATATTTGTTTATACTGTGAGGAAGTCAGATGCATCATCAAACTGTTAGTATGAAGATCTGCTTTAATCTGTAAAGAATTCATACTATTTTGAAAATTTAATTGATTGCTTGCTATACCATTTGCACTGATTGAAGAGTTCTCTCCACTTCTAGAAGAAGTCTGAGAAGCTACTATATTTTGATTTCGAAGAGAAGGTACTCTTGCTATAGTGCGAGGTAAAGCGGTTTGAAGTACAGAGGCAAACTCATCTGCTTTTCGATACTTTACCTTATACATATATAATTGAGGAGTATCACTTACTTCAGATATAATATCTAATTTATTTTTCCAAAAAACAACCATATCAAGCCATGATTTTTTTGGAGTTAATACCAAAAGAGCATTCAGTTCATCAATAGGATTTAAGACAATCCCTACATCCTTTATACTATCAGCTAGAGGAATAGAGTTATTTTTTAAAATACTCTCCATACGTGACTTAAATTTTTGAACTTCAATATTTTCAAATTCTAATAAGTAAGGTGTTTTTTTCTCCATAGAAGGTGTATCAATTACATTAATCAATTGTAAAGTTTGCCTAACATCCACTGCTTTTCCATATAGTATTTGAATATTATTATTCAAATACCTAAAATTCACATTACTTAAACCTAGTTTACTCAGTAAACTATAAGAATCCCTAGGATTCATATAATAATAAGGTATGAAAATCATTACTTTTTGATCATCATTTATTTTAGAAGAGAGTTCTCTTCCAAATACAATATGTCTATCTGACAAATCATTTTTAATAATATTTTTTCGAACTAATTTTATAAAAATTGTCCCATTCTCTTTCACAAGAACAATAGATTCATCCTTTAATATTTTTTCTACTACATTAAAAAGTTGCTGTTTAGGTAGTGGTTGAACCATATTTAATGTAATGGGCTGTTTTAACTTTTGCACCTTTTTATCAACACTATAATTAAGTTTTAATACACTTGAGAACATAAAATCTATAAATTCATGTAATGGAATAGATTCAACATTTACCTTAACACTTTTCCCTCTAACAACAATTTTTTTTCTAAACTCTTTTTTATCAGCTGTTTTTACACTTTTAAAATCATTTTCCTGAAAATTTGGAATTTTCTCTATAGGTGTAGAGACTTTCTCTTCAATAACTTCAAGATTATCTCCACCCACTCTATAAAAATCATCTTCATATGTACTCTCTTCACTGTAGGTATCAACTGGACTTGTAACTGTTTTTAAAATTTCAGTTTTTTTAGATGCAGGAAGCGTAAGGCTCTGTTGCTTATGTTGGACACAACCATTCAGAAGAAGAACGCTTATAGCTACTATATTAAATTTTATCACTCAAAATCCTTAGGTTTATATTTACTACTATTTATATCAAACAGTTTAATACTCCACTCTCGTGTGGAATTTAAATCTTTAAAAACAATACTATCATGCATGATTTTTTTTATCATTATAGTTAAATCAACCTTATCCTTACGATAAAAATTTTTTAAGGAGGGTTTCGTTTTAGCATTATACAATGAAGCACCGTATCTACCTTGTGCATCGCTAAATATTCCCACTAACTTAAAACATTTTTTAGCAATACAGATAGTTTTATTCTTTGTATCTTGAGTTACTTCCACTAATGTAATCTTTTTTTCAACCTTTTTTTCAACCTTCTTTGGCTTTTTTTTAACCTCTTGAATAGCCCATATTCTATTAATTGTACTATTCTTATCATTATATTTTTTAGTCCACATAGAAAGAGTTGTACTATTTTTTTCTAAGTTAAATTCATTATTCGAAAAAGAAAAAGAGTTGTTAATAGAGGGTTTCTCAAACTCAATAAAGGCTAAATATCCTAGTAGTAAAAGATAAAAAAGGATTAATAAACTATTTTTTTTCATTATTTCTCACCCTGTACCCTAGAATTTGTGCCTGAATCTTTATACCCTCTTCTATTCTAAATCTTCGACTCTTTTTAGATCTACTCAGTCGTAACAGTTCATAGTTAAATAACTTTTTTCTCTCTTTTAAGGTATTCTGAAAAGAAATAAAATTATTAGGTGTTTTACAAAATAGAGTCAAATTAAATCTCAGGGTATCATACCATTGCTCTTTACCACTTGCTGTTTGCCTCCACTGTATATTTGAAATTTTACAATTTTTAGGTAATGATTTTTCAATATCATCTTGCATCTCTCCCATCGCTTGGGAATATGAAAACTTTTCTCCATCATAAAATAAAGATAGATATGAACTATTTTTATCTATGGAAGAAGTCTGTTTTAAAGATACATTTTTATTAAATTGTTTCTCTTTTTCTATCTTACTTTCCATATAGATAATCTGATTAAAAAGTTTTTTTCTATCTTTTTCAAAATAGTTAGTATAGTTTACATAAAGTGTAAAAACCATCAAAAGTACTAAAAGTTTTTTATAATCCATCTATTCCACCTAACGGAAGTAAATCAATTGAATAATAGACAATATGACTCTTTTGATTAACATTTTTAATAAAGATATTAGAGAATGCTTTAATTTTATTAAATTCATTTAAGCAATTAACCGAATCTTTTTTATTTTTCAATTTAACTTGAATTTGAATTTTTGAGCCACTTATATTAATACTATTAATTTCAACATTGTTAAATAGCTGAATAGACTTATAGATTTTATCTAAAACCCATCCACTATCAGGATAGACTAACTCTTGATTAATAAATTGATGCCACTTCTCTTTCTTCTGTTTTTCTAAAGAGATAATAGCCTTTTTATCTTGATTTAAATTTTTGACCTCAAGATACTCTGCTTTCAAATGTTCAAATTTTGATTCTAGTTTATTACTATGATAGATGCCAATTCCCATCATAAAAATAACTAAGAAAGATAATGGATAGGCAATAAAATCTAAACTTTTTTTAAATACTTCATCTCTATTAATTTTAAAAATATTCCATTTTAAAATATCAAAGAGAGACAACTCTTTTATTCCATTTTTATAAAGCTGAGTATACTCTTCTTCTGAAAGAGTTACCGTTTCATCTAATAGATGTTCATGTAGTGTTATCGAAATTAACTCATTATCTAATAAATTTAAGGTAAAAGAGGATTCTAATAAATTATTTTTAATAACCAAAATTTTATAAATCTCGTTAGCCCTAATAATAATTAATTTATTATTATGCTCTTTTTTTAATAGAGTAAAAAGAAGGTATGATTCAGGAATAATAAATGGTGTTTTAAAATCTTCTGTATAAAACCACAAATAGAGTTTATCCTCTTCTAAACGATAAATATTCATCTGATTTTTAAGAGGAGAGTATCTGTTATAATTTAGTTGAATTAAATCATCGGTTAGTTTTATTTTTTTAGAAAAGGTTGTTTGAAAAAAAAAACTCTTCTCCATCGGTAAAATAGTAATCATTTTAGATAATATATATTTTTTCAAAGAATTTTACTAACTCCATTTTTTTTAATTATACATTATATAAATATAAAAGGTTCTGAATTAAAGAGATTTATAGGAAACCACAAAATAAGCTCTAGGATACATACCTTTAAAATCAATAATTGTACGAATTATTGATTTTGCTCTTTTTCGTCTAACTATTATTGTTATGAGAAGCTGTTTACTCATAGAGAAGCCCATAAAATCATCATTAAAATTCTCTATTTTATAAATCTCTTTTATAAAATCATCAATACTAATCTCTTTTAGTGCAATTAACTCTTTTGCATATCTATCTGATATTCCTAAAACTGAAGCTAAGTATCTTTTATTCATAAGAGTTAAATTTATAAAATTAGCTCGTCCATAAAAAAGATTATCTTGAATTTTTTTTATACCAACGTCCCTGAACCCTTTAATAAGCATTAATTCATTAATATCTTGAATATCTTGTTTGTTTCTAATGATAATAGATTTTTTCTCTTTTATTAATGATTTATAATAAGCTTTCTCTGCACCATTTGCTTTTCTAACATTATCAGAATCTCTCCAATCATCTAATGAATCAGACAATAGTTGCTGTAAAGAGTTTTCTCTATTTTGAGTTAAAATATAAGCTATCTGTGCAGAGGGAGAAGTCGTGACATTTAACATTCCAGAGGTATCCTTTAGAGATATAGTAATCCCATTAGCAAGAGGATATTCTCGTCCATCCACAATAATATCTTCAGGAAATTTATATCTTCCTGTAGAGAGAAAGGTATTGCTCAATGTGTCAAACTTATAATCTGCAGTAAAAACATAATATTTTATATGAGAAAGGACATCTTCTGCTATTATTTTTGTCTCAAGTTTATCATTTAATGCTGAACTTAACTGAACATAGTCTCTAGAGAATCGCAATAAAACAGCTGTTGCTAGCATTATTGAAGCCACAATCCAAATTGTTATAGATAGGGCAAATGCTGATTTTTTATTCACTATAAAGTAGCTCATACATTAGCCCTTTGGATATATTAAAATCACTTTTAACTCTATTGTACAAAGTAACTCTCTTCTCTTGCCTATCTATATAAGATAAAATGACAATCAAAGGAAGTTCTCTTTCAATTCTACTTGTCAAGCTATGTCCAACTGTCATATATTGAAAAGAGCAATTATTTATCTTGGTAGCATACTCCTTCTTTATAGTAAATTCACTCATTTTAGGTTTAGATAAATCCCCTCCCTGATAAAAAGGCTCCTCTTCATAGAGAAGATTCCCATTAAAACATCGAATTTTAACAATACTTGTCTCTGTTGAAAAAACAGGATTTAAAGAGATAAACTCTAATCCTTTTTCATCTCCATAAAAAAAAGCATGTAATTGCTTCATTGGATTGCCAAAGTAGTCATAATCATCTACCACATAATACTGCATTGACTCAATAGAACTCTTTATCTGATTAAATGAGAGAACTTTATCTATACTGGTTGTTTGTGTCCTTTTCACATTAAGTAAAATATACCGATAAGAGAAAAGTGCTGTACCAATTAATAGAGTTAAAAGAAGAACAGCTACTAGAAGTTCTACTAAAGTAAAAGCTTTTTTCATGAAGTACTTTTTTTATATTTAAAAATTGTATATTCGACACTATAATTATAGTTAATAAGCTCTAGATGAACTTGATACAGAGTAACAAGATATGGACCGGTATAACTTTTTAACATTGTATTTTCTTCAAAATCATACTCTTTTACAAAATTTCTAGACTCATTTAACTTTGTGCAAGTTGCATGATATTCTACACCACTAAGCATATCTTCTATTTTGTTTGAAGAGGTACATATTTCATCAAAAATCTTATCTTTTATGTTAAATACTGCTATATAGATATCTTGATATCTCTCTTGTTGAGTAATGATTCTATTAAAAAATTTACTGCTTGTTGCAGAGAGAGTTATAGTCAAAAAAAGTAACAAAAGAGAAATTAGAACTTCAACGGTAAACATTGCTCGTCTCATTTTTACTCACAACTCCTTTCTCTGAAATAGAATAATTAATATCTTCAATAACGATAGTGGTTGCATAAGCACCAATAAATGCAAATGATTTTTCTTGATCAAGCTGATGAATTACATCAACTCGATTAATCATCCCTTTTAGTTGTTTAAAAATTCTAGACCCCATAGGTACAGTTAAACTCAATATTGTAACCAACAAAATAATGACAACCAACATCTCCATAAGAGTAAAAGCATTTTTATTCACAAGTTAACCTGCTATATCTGTCATACTCATAACTGCCATCATAATAGCAACAACAATAATAGCAATAAAAATTCCTAAAAAAACAATCACGGCTGGTTCTAAAATTGCCAAAAACTTCTTGACCTCATTTTGAAAAGAGTCACTATGACGAGTAGAGAGAGATTTAAAAATTTCAGGCAAGGTTGCACTGCTCTCTCCTACATAAAGTAGAGCAATATCGCTTTTTGGAATAATCTGACTAATAGAAAAGATGGTGCTTAACTTTTGTCCTTTTTTAATTTCAGACAAGGCACTTGATAACAAATCTTGTAGCTCAGGAAGAAGCTTTACTTTTTTAAAATTATTTAATGCTCTATCAATCTCTAATCCACCTATCAACATTGTACTTAAAGCCCCATAAACAATAGAGAGTTGCATACTAACAATAATATTAGAGACCTTAGGAATAGTATGTAAAACTTTTAACCATGGAATACCTATTCTTTTAACAAAAAATATTACTCCTCCAATTATAATAGCAAAAAGAGTAAAAAATTCAAAAATATGTGCATTCAAAAATTGCCCACTA
>Ga0256827_10000599_pt1 | contig 22633 bp, 14 predicted proteins | sample CV84metaG_FD_185977 | JGI IMG/M metagenome (GOLD analysis project Ga0256827, IMG submission 185977) | Hydrothermal vent microbial communities from East Pacific Rise, Pacific Ocean - CV84 | ecosystem: Environmental > Aquatic > Marine > Hydrothermal vents | place: Pacific Ocean: East Pacific Rise... | reverse complement strand
AAATAAAGTTGTAACAGGTATTAATAAATAGAAAAAAACTCCTTTAAATGGGTCACATGAGTTTTTAATTGTAAATAATTGTATAATTACTGGAATGATTAAAAAAACGGATGATTTGTATAAATTCAATTTATAAATATATTTAAAAGCAAATGGATAAAGTAGGAGTAAAATAATATTAACAATAAATGCAAATTCATAAGTAAATCCATTAATTAATGGTAGTTTTATAATAAAAACAGATATAATTACCATAATCAAAAGAGATATAGAGTATGATTTATTGTTTTTTAAATAATCTTTTATTGTTTTGAGCATAATAACCTAAATAAACTTTAAGTTATTTACCACTTCTTGGTTTAATTGTAAATAAAGCCTTTTTTCTTGTGTATAGATAACTGCTCCTGGTTTTGATTTTGGAGGCTTTTTAACAAATTTCCTAAATGTATAACATACTTCTATGCTGTCATTTTTGGGGGCTTTTGAATTTAATATTGCTAAATGTGCTGCCTCATATATGGTATTTATATCAATGATGTCTTTTTTATTATTTTTTTTTATAACTACATGAGAGCCTGAATAGGATAAAACATGAAGCCAGATATCATTACCTGATGCTATTTTAAAAGTTAAATAGTCGTTATCTGTACTTCCTTTTCCTACTAAAATTTTAAATCCTTTTGTACTTAAATATGTTTTATATGGAGTATGAGTATTTTGTATCTTTTTTTTCTTTTTATCTTGTATCTTTTCTATATTATCTGTGTTTTGAGGAGTATTTTCTGTTTTATATATTGAGTGTTCTATTTTTTTTAACTCCTTTTCAATAAAAGTAACGCCTCTTTTATATTTTTCATGTTTTTTAAAGTAGAATTCCATATTTTGAATTGGTGTTTGGGTTTTGTTAAGTTTTATTTCTATTTCAGACATGTCATCACTATAATAATTAACAATTTTTATATTCTCCATTCCTCTTTTAAGCTGGTATAAATTTGCTTTTAGAAGCTCTCCATAATTTTTGTAATCTTTATATGAATTTAATTTTTCTAAATCTTTGAGTAAATTCTTCTTTTTGTTTTTAAGTTTTTTAATTTTTCTATTTATTTGATTTTTAATCTGTTCTTCAATTTGTTTCTTTTTTAAGTTTATTATATTTTGTGAATATTCATTTTCCAAATAATCAAGAAATGAAGTGGTGGGAGTTTTTTGTATTTGCTCTTTTGTTTCAGTGGATGTATCGTTTAAAATAACTGGATATTCGTATTGTGAGTATAAAGATAATTTTCTTTTTTTATCTTTTTTATTAAGTAGTAATACTCCCTCAATATTATTATTCTTTAAAATAAAAATATTTCCATGTCTACCTGTTAATTCAAGAATTAAATTGTAGTTTCCTATTGTTAAATTTAAAATTCTGTCATTATTTATTTGCTCTATATCTGTAATTAATCCATTTAGTAGTAAATTCCTGAATCTGCTTTGTATATTTGCTGGTAAATTTTGTTTTGGTCTCTCTTTTACAAAATAAAGCCCTGAATAATTGCTCGCAACCTCAATAAATAAATGTTTTTTGAAATCTTTTTTGTAAAGAGTTAATAATAATATATTTTCTTCTGGAATATATAGTTTTTCTATTTTTAATGGTAATAACTGTTTAAATTCTTTTGCAAATAAGGTTAGTTCCTGATTATTTAATGACATTATTTTCCTTAAAATATTAAATTTATAAATATTATTTTTTTCATTGGTTATGATTTGGAGAGCAAGCTATTTTTTAATAACTCTTACTTTACCTAGTGAACCAGGTTTTTCTATACTGCTATATCCTGCATCTACTTTTTGACTTGCTTGTGTTCTGTAATAGAAGGTTGTAAATAAATCCTGATTATCAAGTTTTAAATGATTTAAATAAAAGCCAAAACTTCCTTCATAGGTTGCATCTTCATTTTCTTTTTGAAATACAGTAGGCTCATTATCAATTTCATTTGTTGCTTTCTTATAATGTTTAAATAAAATTTCTCTGCTTGTTGCATCATAGTAGTAAATATCATATTCATTTATACCATTTTCTACAATAAGAGAATCAGAACCTATTTTATGAATGGAGTATTTTCCATCTGTAATTCTTAAACCATCGTCTATAATTAATGATTGTGAAGGTGAAGTTCCTGGGGTGTATTCAAGATATCTTAAGTTACCAGCTTTATCTCTGTAAGTAATATGAGCGTTGTCATTTATTGTTATAAAATTAGAGTTTCTGCCTACTTTACCTGTATCAATTAGTTTATTTTCAATAATGTGCATATTTGAAGGTTTATAATGAATATACTTTAGATTACCATTTATTGAATCATAGTATAATATACCAATGTTATTTCCTGATTTTAATGATTTGTTAAATAATCCAACTCCATTTATATAGTATTTTGCTGTAACTTCTTTTGCTTCTTTTTTACAAATTCCATCAGATGCACATACTTCACTTCCCATTGAGGAACAAGCAGGATCACAGTTTTCCTGAGTTGTTTGGCATGTTGCTCCACAATATTGTGAATTATCAACTTTAGTTTTAATTGTAATTTTCCAATTATTTAATTGTCCTTGAATATTCATTTTGGTATCAATGACTTTTAAGCTCCATACACCGGCAATATCAATGTTTTTAATTTGATTTAATTTTTTATTTACAACTAAAATACCATCTGGGGTAGGATTGTCTATTGTAGCAGGGTCTGTAACTGCGTCAACAAGTAAATATTCTCTACCCTCAGGTGAAATAAGTATAACTTTTAATTGTCCTGCTGCATCATGAGTAATACTATATGAAACTCTAAATTCATTTGCAAGACTATCACTTGGTACTGTAATTAAAGATGTTATTCCAGATGGTGTATTATCTGTAATAGTTAAATTATTGTTTATGGAATTAAACTCTACTGTTCTTAAATTGGTTTCACAGAATAAAACAGCTTCTTCATCAAATAAGCATCTTTCTCCTGTTGAACATGAATTATTACATGGTAAATCTATAACATCTGATTCCAGTTCTGTAATAACCCATGAATCACCTTGTAGTGTTGCTGCATTAAGTGATGATTTGTAATCATTACCATCTTTATAAACTCTTGTCATATAGGTAATTGTAGGGTTGTTATTATTATCAAGAGTAATACTTGTATAGTAACCTGTATCTTTGTCTTCATTACCTAAGTCAACAGTGGTAACATCTACATCCCATTGTTGAGTATCTGTAGTATCACCTGCATTATCATGTTTGGTAACTACAGCATACCTTAAGGATTTATGTTCTTTATCATAGTATGAAATATGAATTTTATTTTCTGTGTCCACTGCTACAGATGTGTATTGACCTACATCAATACCTTTTTGTGAAATACCACCTCTTGGACCAGTTGGGCCATTTGTTATTTCAGCACTGTCTTCACCATCATTTAGTACTCCATCAATAAAACTCCATGTAATATGTTCTTTATCCAAAGTTTCTTTTGATTCGTCATAAAGGCCCAGTACTAGGTCGCCATAGAGGCTGTTATAACCTGTAATAATAATTCTGTTTGTTGTTCCATCATTCCATATTGCAGAACTTGAAAAAAGACCAATCGTTCCAAGTTTTAAATGTGGATTTTCTAAACATTCACATATAACATCAACTCTTGCACAACTTACTTCTTTGTCAATACTTCCTTTGTCTGTAACATTTACTGAGTAGCCTGGCTCGCATGTTTCACCTTCACAAGCAACTGGATTTATTAAGCATTGATTGTAGTCTTCATTACTTTCTGATAAACAACAGAATTTACCAGTAGGACAGCCACCATTACACGGTAAAGAGCAAGTACATGCACCCGCATAATTACATATAGGAGAGCTGTGGTCATCAGTACAATCAGGTGCTAAATATGCACAATCATTGTCATTTTCACATCTCTTTGGAGAACATATATTGTCTTTACATACATAATCATTACCACAGTCTTCATCTTTTACACAATAATCATCTATAGGAAAACATTGTCCAAATGTTGTATTACATTCACATCCTTCAAGACATGGATTATCTCCTGTTGGCTCGGTACAGCTACCTGGTATATAGCAATCCTGACATTTGTATTCCTCACTGCCTTCTTCACATCTGTCACCTGTAATACAGATGTCTTCTACACAGATTTGTCCTCTCTCACACTCTTTATCTGTTTTACAAGAGCCTTTTTGAGTGTTATCTGAGCAACCATAGAAAAACATTGTGAAGGAAGCAAGTAGTAGTAATATGAAATTTTTCTTTCTACCAAATAATGCAATAATCGCAATTAAAAATACAATAAAAACAGATTTATTAGAATTCCCTCCATAAGAGCAACCAGTTTCTTCTTTTTTCTTTTGAAGACTACTGTTATCTAAAAGTTTTCTGTTATCTAAGTTAAATCTTTTATTCATAATACTCTCATTTCCTGATTCATCAATTGTTTTTACTTTAATTAATATACTTTTTTGATTTTCAGGTATTTTAATTTCTGGAGATTTATTATATTCTTTATAGGGTGAGTTATTTACGCTTACAAAATATTTAACATTATTTGTAATATTATCTTTTGCTGTAATATTAATGGCGTTTTTACTTTCTTTCATTGATATTTTAGGAGATATTGCATCTACAATTACTGTTTTTGTTGTTATTGCTGACAAGGAGCTTGTATTTCCAACTTTTCTGGCTCTGATATCAATATTATATTTACCTTGTAATCTTAAAATAGGGTTATTAACTTTTACAGTATTTCCTTTTTTAAATGGAGTCCAGAAGCCTTTGTTTATTCTGTATTGATATTCAATTTCTGAGTTATTATCGGAGTTGATTTTAAATATATATTCAACTTTTTTTCCTTTTCTTAATTCTTTAATCCTAGGAATAGTCTTTTTTTCTAAAATAACATTATTTAATGTAATATTTTGAGGAGCAATTCCTTGTGGTGTCTCAACACCAATAAGAATATCAGCAAAAATACCTATAAAGTTTTTTGTTTCATCATCATTTCCTTCTATGATATTAACAATACCATTTTCTTTAATTTTTACTCCAAAGCCCATAAATGAAGGAAGAGCAATTGGGTCAAAGTTTAATGGAAGCATTCCCATTGCTAATTCTACTACATCTGGAAGTAATTCTGCTATTTCAGCATCTGTTTCTCTTAGAATTTCAGAGTTTAAAACTCTTAAATTACTTAGTGCTCCAAGTTTATCTTCTGTTGAAAATTCAATTGGGGCTAAAACTGGAATTAATTTACCTTCTCCGTCAACTTCAAGATTCATACCAATATTTAAATCTATTGTTGTTGTAAAAATTCTTACATATCTGTCGTTTAAGAAAGCATAGAAATCTAAATCTAAATCATTTATTTTAATATTTAATAATGCTTCATTTATAATAATATCACCATCTGCATTTATATTTCCTGGCCCAATATTTACAAACAGAGCTTTTTGAGGTCTTATTGCAATTAGAAGAGCAGAATTAACTTTAGATGTTAAATCATTGATTGAAGGAATTAATAAACCAAATAAATCAGTAGTAATCATAGATGATATTTTACTGTCAATATCTAAGCATAATGCACCACCATTGTAAGCACTGTCTAGTAGTTGATTTATAAAGTATTCAGATATTCCCAAACCAACATGATAAGGACTACCATCTAATTCATTTGAATTAAACATGGTGATTTCAGGGATTATTTTATTAAATTCTTTTGTACTTGGAGTTACACAAGGATTAAAATCACTGCTTGTTCCTGCTAAAATACCTAGTGTAAGCCCGTTTGATTGTGCTTTGGCATAATGACCTAAGTTTAAGTAGAAGTTCATCCATGAATGGCTTGTTGTTTCTATAAAACTGCTTATAATTCCCATAATATCAATTCTGCCATCCATACCTAGTTTTTGTTTCCAGCATGTATCAGCTGTTTCCATACAATATGGAGAAACCACACATTTACCTGTTGTTTTATCACAAAAACCTAGTTCACATTTATGGCTTTCAGTATTTGGGTCTTCTGGGTCATATAAGTTACATGCTATATCAATTTTACAATATCCTGCTTCACAATCATAACCATCATCACAATCCTCAGGAACAGTACAGCCTACTCCTGCACTAGCACTTCCTGGTGCATTCATTGGACATTGAAAACCCAATGTTAAATCATCATCATCAATTGGAATTGTTCTTGCACATAATAATGTATCTGAAAGTGATTGAATCATTTCGTCTATCATAGGGGTGATTTGGTCTATAATCATTCCTTTTACAAGGCTTAATATTAATTCAACTGTTGAGCTATCGCATGAGGTATCCAAATCTTCCTCTGTGACAGAATAATTTATATTTTTTAAATCAAATGATGTTTCTGCTGGATTTAATGTATTTATTGTAAAATCTATATCCATGGTTACTGGAATACTGTTTACAATATTCATTTTACATTCTGTATGACCAGAAAAGGCAGATGCATCTGCCCAGAAATCTATAGTTGATATTTCTAATGCTACAGAACCATAAATTAAATCTGCATCTGTACCAGCTTCGTCTCTTGGTTCAATTACAATGCTATCTTGTAATATCGTAATATATAAATCCTGGCCTATTGTTCCATCGCTACACCTAAGAGTATTCTGGCAACTACCTGCATGGTCATAGCAGGTGTTACAGTCACTTCCACTACATTTACTCCCTGCTCCATAATCAACATCTCCCAAATAATAATCATATACTCCATAAGTTGGTGGCATACAGAATTTTATTCTTGGATTTCCATTTTCATCAGGGTCTGTATACATACCTGGCATAATTGCTTTAATTATTTCACCGATATTATCTTTAACATAATTAAATCCATCAGGTGTAATTCTAACTTGTGTTGTATTGGTCAAAACAGGATTTTCATTTTGATATTGCTGGGCTCTGTACCCCTCTGGTATTAACTCAAGTGGGATACAACCTCCTCCTCCAGAATCTGCACATGCGAACATTTTGGAGAAGAGAATAATAATTCCAATTAAATAAACAGTGTTTTTACTAAATTTAAACATAAGCCCCCATGCTAATCAAGTATAAATTAGTTTATATTATAATTTGAATTAAAATTCTAGTCAAGTATTTTGTTGGATATTTATATTGTTTGTTATTTATTTTCTTTTAATTGAGTTATTATCACCATTGTTGCTTATGCTAGGTCTTTTTTTAGATTTGTAACAAATATTATTATTGTCACCTGCACTTATAATAGATTTACTTCCTTTTTTTAGTTTTACTTTGTTGTTATCGCCATTAACAACGACTTCATTATTTCTTTCTAAAAGTATTACGCTATTATTACTTCCTGTAACAGATAACTCTTTGCAAAAACCAACTATTTTAACAGTGTTGTTGTCTCCACTAATTGCAAGGCCTTCTTTACCACATTTAACAACTAGGTTTTTATTGTCATCTGTGATTCCTTCCATTAAAACAGCATTTTCTTTTTTTACTGTTTTTTTCTTTTTTACCTTTACTCTTTTGGTTTTAACAACTGCCTTTTGCTCATTCATCTCAATTTTTACATCTTTAGTCTCAATTTTTGCACCATTTTCGTCAACCTTCATTTTAACTTCATCTGTTTCAACTTTAGTTGAGCCATTAGAGTTAACTTCCAGATTAACTTTTGCAAAAATTCCAATACTTAACAGCATTGCCATTAAAATCACTAACTTTTTCATAATATCTCCTTTAAAAAATAAAAATATAACTATCAGATATCATTTAATCATAAAATATTCAAAAAAACTTTTTTTTTTTACTTTTTTGTATATGAAAAGTCTGATAAATAGTTATTTTGTAAACTCTATGTGAAAAATTCAATAAATAATTTAATTAGACCTTGATTAAGTAATACAATTATTATAATATCTAAAATCTTTATATTAAGAGGTATTAATGAAGAGATTATTTTTATTCATTTTCTTATTAATGTTGTTCTCTATTGCTATTTTTGCTGATGGAGAAAAAGCAATCCAAATGAAACAGAATTTAGAACCTGTTTCAAGTATATCTATGCGAATTAGAAGTTTTTTTGGAATTTTCGTAATGTTGTTTTTGGCTTTTTTATTATCATTTAATAAATCAGAAATATGGAAACGAGGAAAAAGAGTTATAATCGGAGGATTATTATTACAATTTACTTTTGCAATAATTGTAATGAAAATACCAATTGGAATTACTCTTTTTAAGGCACTTGGTGATGGTGTTTCAAAGTTATTATCTTTTGTTAATGAAGGTAGCAAGTTTATTTTTGGAAATTTATTTGGTGGAGGTTTTAGCTTTGCATTAAATGTATTGCCTACAATAATATTTTTCTCAGCCTTTATGGGAGTTATGTATTACCTTGGAATAATGCAGATTATTGTTAAATATATGGCAAAGGGAATTTCAAAAGTTCTAGGAACGAGTGGGGCAGAGTCTTTAAATGCAACCGCAAATATTTTTTTAGGACAAACAGAAGCTCCTTTGGTAATTAAACCTTTTATTGATGATATGACAAAATCTGAAATTACTGCAGTAATGGTTGGGGGATTTGCAACCGTTGCTGGTGGTGTTCTTGCTGCATATATTGGAATGGGAGCAGATGCGACAGCAATTATTTCTGCTTCTGTTATGGCTGCTCCCGGTGCATTGGTTATTTCAAAAATTATTTATCCTGAAACTGAAACTCCGAAATCACTAGGGCTTGTTGAAATGGATGTAAAATCCGATAGTAGTAATATTATAGATGCTGCTGCAAGGGGTGCAAGTGATGGCTTAATGTTGGCATTGAATGTTGCGGCAATGTTATTGGCATTTATTGCTTTGATTGCCCTTGTTAATTATGGATTACAAGGGATAACTGGATTGTTTATGAATGAGCCTCTTTCATTGCAGAAATTATTAGGGTGGATATTTTCTCCCATTGCATATATGATGGGGATCGAATGGAGTGATGCTCAAGTAGTTGGTAGTTTGCTTGGAGAGAAATTAGTTATAAATGAATTTGTTGCATTTTCTCATTTAGGAGCAGCCTCACAGGTTATAACTGATAGGTCTATAATAATAATAACCTTTGCATTAACAGGATTTGCAAATTTTTCATCAATTGCAATACAAATAGGAGGAATAGGTTCTATTGCTCCTAAAAGAAAGAGTGATTTAGCAAAACTTGGTTTTAGAGCGATGCTTGGAGGAACAATTGTTGCTCTAATAAATGGTTCAATTGCAGGATTATTGATGTAAAATAAGAACATTGATTAAAAACTTGACAATATAGTTAAGTTTTATTTAAAATGCCCAATAAGTGAAAAGGATTTTAACTTGGATAAAAATAAAAAAAGAAAAGTAGAACAATCTGCACTTAAGCATATGAGTAAAGGAGTTTTTAACAAAGCAATAAAGGATTACACTGTTCTTTTGAAGTTTTACCCTGATGAACTTACTTACTTAAAGCAGATTGCAAAATGTTATGAAAATATGAATCAGCCACAGGAAGCACTTCGTTACTATACTCGTTTGACATCAAATTATAAAAAAAAAGGATTATATAAACAGGCAATCGCTATCTATAGTATAATGATGAATCTTGGCGAAACTAGAGAAGAAATATATGATGATTTAGCTTTTTGTTATAAAGAAATAAATAGAGCAGGGGATGCAACCCTTATTTATAGAAAACTTCTTGAAAACTATATGAAAAAAGCTTTATTTAGGTCTGCTATTTCTGTTGCATCTAAAATACTGGCGATTAATCCAGAGGACACTATTGCAATTATTAATGCTGCGGAGGCTCAGCTACAGTTAAATGAAAAAGACCGTTCAATTGAAATGTTTAAAATAGCTGCACAAATATACAAAAAACAGAATAATCTGGCAATGTATACTAAAATTCTTGGCAGGATAAATCATGTTTCTGGAAATAGTGATGCAAAAACATTAAACGAATTGGCTTCTATATACATAATTCAAAGGAATTATGGTGAGCAACTGCTTGAGCTTTTATTAAAAAGTTATAGAATAAGTAAAGAAGCAAAGGATGATAGCACTTTAATAGAAACTACAAAATTACTAGTTACTTTTTTTAAAGAAACTAACCAAAGAAAACAAATGCTTTCAATACGATTTGAGCTTGCAAAAATATACGAAAGAATAGGAGAAAAGGAAAAGGCTCTGGAAACATATAATAAAATACTTCAAATCGCTCCAGGTAGTCAGGATGTGAGAAAGAGGGCAAAAGAGCTTCAGGTAGAGATTAATAAATTAAATGAAGTAAAAGAAGAACCTCATAATATTTCTTTACCTACATCTTCTGATGATGAGAATAAAACAGTTATTTCGAGGCCTATACCTAAAAAAGAAGTTACAATAAGTGAATCAGAACTTAAAAATATTTTAAGAGAAGTTGATACTTATATAAAATTTAAATTATATGCTAAAGCTGAACCTATACTCAAAGATCTTTATAAAAAATATCCGAAAATATCAAGTGTAACCAAAAGATTAAGAGAAATATATATAAAAACACATAAAATTGAACAAGCTGTTGAATTATTGTTTGATTTATTTGAGAGTAGTTATAAAGAAGACAAGGATAAAGCAAGAGAGTATTTAGAAGAAATTATATATATAGATTCAGAAAATAAAAAAGCGAATAAATACATTGAAAAATTCTATGATAAAATTCCAAGTACTAAAAATCAAAACTCTGTTGCGGTTGATATTGATATTGATGAACCAGATGTTGCAAATGTAAATGATTTAGTTAATAATGATGAAATCATTGAAACTATTACTATCGATGATGATAGTTTGAGTATTGTGGTTGAAGATGACTATGATTTAGAGCAAATTAAATTCTATATTTCACAGGGAATGTATGATAATGCTAAGCATGAACTTGATAATAGATTAAAGATAAGTCCTAATGATCCAGAGTTATTGGAATTGCTTTCAGAGCTTGAACAAGCTGTTAAACCTATAATAATTGATGATAGTTTATCTGGAAGTAATGAAGAGATACAAGAAGATGTAGATGATATATTAAAGCAGTTTAAAAAGGGAATTGATGAGAGTATTTCAAAAGATGATGCAAAAACAAGATATGATTTGGGTATTGCATATAAGGCAATGGGATTACTTGATGATGCAATAAATGAATTTAAGCTTGTTTATAAACATGTTGAAAAAAAAGGTGACTGTCTTTTAATGATTGGACTTTGTTATAATGATAAGGCTGAATTTGATAAATCAATAAAATACTTTAAAAAAGCACTTGAATATTCAGAGAATCTTAACCAAAAACTAGCAATATATTATGAAATTGCAAATGCTTATGATTTACTTGGAAATTTAAAACATGCATTTAGTATTTTTAAAAAAATATCACAAAAAGATAAAGGTTTTAGAGATGCCTATAAGAGGTTAAAGCAACTTCATGTGAAATTAAAAGTTGATAAAGATAATATCTCCTACTTATAGCGATAAGGATATTTATGAACTATCTAGGCTACTTCAAATTAAAAAAAGAACCTTTTTCCAATGCACCTATACAAGAGTTTTTTTATAGTTCAAAAAGTCATTCAGATGCTATTTTGAGGTTGAAGTATATTATTACATCAATGAAAGGACTTGCCCTGTTGACTGGAGAGATTGGAGCAGGGAAAACAACTTTGGCTAAAAGGTTACTTAGTTCATTAAGTGGAGGGAAATATCTTGCAGGAATGATGATAATGGTTCATTCCAGAATTACACCAATATGGTTTTTGAAAAGGGTTGCTTCTCTACTAGAAATAAAAACTAATTCAACAGATAAATTATATTTATTATCACTACTACATAAAAGATTGTTAGAGCTAAATTTAAAAGGAATTAAACCGATTATTCTAATAGATGAGGCACAAATGCTTCAAACAAGAGAAATTATGGAAGAAATTAGGGGTATTTTAAATATGGAAATACCTTCTCAGAAGTTAATTACTTTTATTTTATTTGGCCTAAAAGAGCTTAATGAAAATATCCATCTGGATGAACCATTAGCTCAGAGAGTGGCATTAAATTATAAGTTATCATCCTTAAGTCTTATTGCTACTGAAAATTATATTAAGCATCGGTTAAAGTTATCTGGTGCAAAAAGAATGTATTTCTCTAAGGAAGCAGTTGAAAAGGTGTATCATTATTCAAGAGGAATTCCTCGATTAATAAACACGATATGTGATAATGCAATGTTTGAGACATTTATTCAAAAAAGACCTGCAATTGATGCTAATTTAATAAAAGATGTATCATTATCACTAGGTTTAAACTACTATTTAACAAAGAAAAGTAAAATAGTTGATAAGCCAATAAATAGTAATAAAAATATTTTAAGCTATAAAGCAATTGATGATATTTTAAATGATTTTAACAAAAAATAAGGAGTACTTTTGGGTACAAAAGACGATAATTTACAAGGTTTTATAAAAGGTATATTTTCAGGTCAAATACGAGAAGAATTAATCTTTCCTTTTCCCAAGCTTTCAAGAGATGAAAAAGAAACTATAAAAATTTTACTGCAATCCTTAAATGATTTTATTGAAAAGGAATATAACTTTAAAAAAGTTATCAGGGACAGAGAGTTTTCTAAGAAACTTAAAGAAGAAATAAGAAAAAATGGGTTATATGCATTAATTATTCCTGAACGATTTAATGGTTTGGGATTTTCTATGACATCTTATCTTAGAATACTTGAAGATGTTTCAAAACATTCTTTCTCTCTTGCAACCAGAATTTCAACTCATCAAATTATGGGAGGAGTTGGTATTTTATTAAAAGGAAGTAATTTTTTAAAGAAAAGGTATTTACCAATGATTGCATCTGGTAAGAAGTTATTTGCATTTGCGTTAACTGAATCCGGTATTGGTAGTGATGTTAAATCTGTAAAAACATCAGCGGAGTATGTAAGTAGAAAAAATGGGTATATATTAAATGGTAGTAAAATATGGGTTTTTAATGCACCTGAAGCAGAGGTTTTTATTGTATTTGCTAAAACGACTCACCCTAGAAATCCTAAAAATGTAGATGAGCTTACTGCATTTGTTGTTGAAAAATCATATGGTATTAAAATTGGTAAAGTTGAAAAGATATCAGGTCTTATAGGGCTTGAAGTTGCTCAAATATTTTTGGATAATGTGTTTGTTCCTAAGGAAAATATAATTTCAGATGAAGGTGAAGGATTTTTAGTTGCAGTTGAAACTTTAAATTATGGACGCCTGGAACTTGCAACAGAAGCTTTAGGAATTGCTAAAAAAGCAATTAAAATTTCTTCTGATTATGCAACTCATCGAAAGCAATTTGGTAATAGTATTGCTGAGTATGGAATGATTCAGGAAAAAATAGGATCTATGTCTATTGATACTTATATTCTTGAAAGTATGGTGTATTTAACCGCTGGCTTAATGGATGCAAAGGGGAATGATTATTCTGTAGAGGCTGCAATTTGTAAAGTTTTTGCTGCAGAAAGTATAATGAAAATTATTGACCAGTCAACTTCAATTTGTTCGTCTGTTGCATTTTTAGAGGATCATTGGCTTTCACAAATATTAAGGGATTTAAGAATGATGTTCTTTTTTCAGGGGACAAATGAAGTATTAAGGCTTTTTATTGCATATTCAGGTCTTAATAATTCTGAAAATAGTGAAGAAATATCATTTACTCAGGCATTAACAGAGCCAATAAAATCTCTTGGTTTATTATCTGATTTTTTAGTAAAAAAAATATCTGCATCGGTGCTTGCAAATAGAATTGTAAGAGTAGACCCTCTACTAAAAAGAGAAGCTGCAATAATAGAGGATATGATAGAACAATTTAATGTTCATATTGAAAGGGTTATCAGAAAATATGGCAGTGAAATAATACAAAAACAATTCATTATTAAAAGAATAGCTGATATTGCAATAAAAATATATGCAATGAGTGCAACTGTATCCAGAGTTTCTGATTTTATACTTGATAATGGTAAAGAAAACTCTATAAGAGAAATCGAAATTGCAGTTTATGTTGCAGATAAGTATAAGAAGGAAATTTTAAATATATTTGATTCATTTGAAACTAATAAAGATGAATATCTTAAAGATGCTGCTAAAAAAATCTATAAATATCAAAAATATAAATATGATATTATAAATTAATTATCCAGTTCCCCAACTAAATTTTTGGTAACATTTCTTAAAATTGTTTTTTTGCTATTAGAGTATGAAAGTAAGTGCATTACTTTAAATATTAAGGCTTCAAATGTAATATTACCGCTTCCAATTGCTCCTAATCCTTTTAAAATCATCCCAGATTCATATAAATTAAGGTTTACTTTTCCTTTGTTAACCTGACTGTGTACAATAATAGGTGTTTCTTCATTCTTTTTGATATATTTTATTAGGTTTTCTGTTGCTTCTAAATTTCCTGCTCCAAATGCTTCTAAAATAATTGCATCAGGTTTTTTTATAAAATTTAAACTGGAAAATTCAATACCTGGAAAAATTTTAAATACGAATATATTATTATTTAATTTAGGATAATATTTAAATTTTTGTATTTTATTATTAATATATTTTGCGTTATCATAATATTCAATTTCAACTCCAAGCTTACCTATTGGAGACATGTTAAAACTTCTAAAAGCATCGTAATCATTGATTTTATATTTACTTGTTCTGACTCCTCTAAAAATAGTAGAGTCAAATACAATTGCAATTTCATTATAATTGCTTCTTGTGGCTATTGTTACAGCGTCAATAAGATTAATTTTAGCATCTGTTCTTGGTTTATAAAGAGGTCTTTGGGCTCCAGTTAAGATAATAGGCTTTCCCATATTTCTTAACATAAAAGATAAAGCAGATGCTGTATAAGACATTGTATCAGTACCATGGGTAATTACAAAACCATCATAGTTTAGCCTTTCATCATAAAGAGTTTTTGCTATTTTTTGAATATGGGATATATTAATATGACTACTATCTATATGAAATAATTGTTTATGAGTAATATTGGCAATATCATTTATTTCAGGGATTATGTCATCTAAAATTCCCATTAACTCTTTTGCCTGAAGTCCACCACTTTCCTTTGTTTCCATTGAAAGTGTTCCTCCTGTATGAATAAGAAGTATGTTTTTCATAAATATGGCCTATATAATATATAAAAAAGAAGGCATAGCTTTACTTTTTTCTGTGTAAAACCACAAAAGTGGGTTGAAACAGCAAACAAAAAACTATAACTGCCTATATCTTTTATCCAGCTTATAAAAAATATCTGAAATAACCATGTTGATTGCGATATCATTATGTCCACCCTTAGGAATAATTACATCTGCATATCTTTTTGATGGTTCTACAAAAGTAAGGTGCATTGGTCTAACCTGTTTTGTGTACTGGTTAACGATATTATCTATATCTCTCCCTCTTTCCTTAACATCTCGCATCATTCTTCTAATAAATCTGATGTCATCATCTGTATCAACAAAGATTTTAATGTCCATTTTATCTCTTAATGCCTTATTATCAAAAATCAAAATTCCTTCAATCATAATTAATTTACCTGGCTTTACTGTTTTTGTATTTTCTGAACGATTATAAACCGTAAAATCATAAATAGGTTTTTCAACTTTTTTTTCATTCATTAGTAAATCAAGATGACTTTCCATTAACTCCATATCAAAAGCATCAGGGTGGTCAAAATTTATTCTTTGGCGTTCTTCAAATGATAGTTCTGGATAATGTTTGTAGTAAGAATCCTGATCTAAAACGGCAATAGAGTATCCCATTATTTTATCAAGTATTTTATTTGCAACAGTAGATTTTCCGCTTCCGCTTCCACCTGCAATTCCTATTATTAAGGGTTTGTTCATTTTATTATCTCCTAAAAAGATTATTTATTTATTTAATTTAAACATTTTTAACATAACCAGTACCTCTTATGAAATGACTAGGAGCTCTTTGCGTCTAACAAAGTTAGCCACTTTGAGCTTAAGCATTTCTATCTCTTATGAAATGATAAGGCACAGAAAACAAGTTTCCTGTTTATACATTTCTATCCTCTTACGAAATGACTAGGAGCTCTTTGCGTCTAACAAAGTTAGCCACTTTGAGCTTAAGCATTTCTAGTCTATCATAACCAATTCTTATCAAATTTATTGTTTTTATCATAGTATGGGGTTAAAGATAGAAAACCTGGTTCCTTTTCTGCATAATTTGGGTCTTTGTAGGCTAACCAATCTGATTTGAACAATTCTTTTGATACGACAAATGCCGCAAATGTAATTGGAAAAGCAGCTAAAACATCAATGGTATAGTGGTCATGCATAAAAAGAGTTGTTGAACCAATTAATACTGATAAAACAATAAAAATATATCTTAAAAATTTATTATCCCAAAATAAAAATACAGCAAGAAATGTATATCCTGTATGACCTGAAAAAAATAAGTCTTTTGTTAGGTAATGTGTTCCACCTAATACATTGTTAAAGCCATCTGGAATCATACCAAAAGGATGCCCCACATGTAATAAAACAATAAATGAACCTCTAAAAACTTTAAACATTGCAAATGCTTTTAATGTAAACGGAGTTCTTTTAGGTAGAAATATAAGGGTATAAATATATGAAAACTTTATAACCCACTCAATACCATATGTTGAAATCCAGTTCATATCAATTGTCGGTAAGTGGTCAAGAAGTAAATCATGAGCTGATGGGGTATATGGAAAAGACTCTGCAAAAGAGCCTCCCTGAAACATAAATCTTATTGCAAATTCCCACAATATAAAGCCTGAAATTAAAGATAGAAAATAATATTTTCGACTATATGCAACTAAGTGTTTGTAATATAGCATTTTGAAAAAAGATTTCATAAAAACTCCTTTATTGAGTATAAAACTAACATAAAATAAGAGCCTTTTCAAGTTTAAAAAAAACTTTACAAACTATTAAAAAAGAGTATAATACTTTTATTATTGGTTAATGGTAGATATGTCATCAATTATTCATGAATTAAAAGAAAAACTAAGAGATAATATTGGTGATGATATTTATGATGAGAAGTTTCAGGAATTAAAATATAGTTTAAATGAAGAAGAACTTACTTTAAAAGTTTATACTCCAGATGAAGTTAATAAACAATGGCTAATGGATAACCGATTTGACCGTCGTATTTTAAAAATAGTTAAATATTTAACTCAAAAAAAGTATGAATTATATATCATGCTTTCAAATCTTAATAATACAACAGAAAAAACGATTGTTAATGATTCTAAAAAAACAACAGAAAATAATATAAGCTATAAAAATAGTAGTAATGATGATTACCGTAAATCAGGTTTTGAAACTCATTCACTTAATCCTGAAAATACATTTGATACCTATATAACAGGTGATTCAAATGAATTAGCTTTTTATTCAACGAAATCAGTGGCTGAAAATCCAGGAGAAGCAAGTTTTAATCCTTTATTTATATATGGGGGAGTTGGATTAGGTAAAACACATCTTTTACATGCAATTGGTAATGAGCTCAAAATAACTAAACCAAATATGACTATACTTAATTTAACATCAGAGGAATTTAAAAATGAATATGTTCAGGCTGTTAATAAAAAAAGGCTACAACAATTAGTAAATAAATTTAGAAAGAACTGTGATATACTTCTAATTGATGATATTCAGTTTTTATCAAAATGGAAAGGTTCGGAAGCTCAGTTTTTTCATATTTTTAATCATTTAATAGATGCTGAAAAACAAATTGTTATGACATCTGATAGATACCCAAATGAAATACCTGATATTGAAGATAGGCTTAGAACAAGATTTGAGTGGGGGCTTATTGTAGCAATTGAACCACCAAATTTAAATACTAGAATTGATATTATTAAAGATAAAGCAAAAAGATATGGAATTAAAATTTCTGATGAAGTTGTAGATTTTTTGGCAGTTAACCTTAAATCAAATATAAGGGAAATAGAAGGAATATTAAGGAAATTGAAATTATATTCACTTACAAAAAAGAAAATTTCAATTGATACTGTTGAAGATATTTTAAGAAAACATAATAAATTAAATCAAAAACAGCTCTCTATTGATGTAATAAAAAAGAAGGTTTCAAATTTTTATGATATACCTGTAGAAGACCTCGTCTCTAAAAAAAGACAAAAGGCAATAACTACAGCAAGACAGATTGCAATGTATATTGCAAAGAAAATAACTAAAGAAACACTAGAAAATATCGGTAAAGGTTTTGGCAGAGACCATTCAACTGTTGTAAACAGTATAAATAAAGTAACGAAATTAATTAAAGAGGATATAAAAATATCAAAAGATGTTAAAGAATTAATGAGATTATTAACAGAGTAGGGGAGAATTATGAAATTACAATTAAATAGAAAAATTTTTCAAAGAATTGTATCAAAATCAATTGGATTTATTGATAGTAATGCTATTTCGGATATATTTGATAATTTTTTAATTGAAGTTGTTAATGATAATCAAATTGCAATTACTGCAACTGATGGTAATGCTCACACCGGTGTTACTTCTTATATGAATTTTGAAATAATGGAGAATCCTAAATCTTTTTTAATAAAGGCCAAGAAATTAGATGCTATCTTAAAACTTCTTGATAATGATATTGTTGATTTGGAATTAAATGAAAAGGGAACTCTACATATTAAATCAGGTAAGTTTAATTATAATATTCCAACAGGAAGTGTTTTTGAATATATTGAACGACCAGAAATAACTGGAGCTTCATTTGAAATAAATGTTGGTAAATTTTTATTTTTAATAAAGAAAGTTTGGTTTTCTATTTCATCTGATAATACAAAAAATAAGCTCAGAGCTGGGTATTTAAAGTATAAAGATGGTAAAATACTTATGGTTGGAACAGATAGTTTTCAATTAGCATATTCTGAAGTGGATGAAGAAAATGATTTGTCGGATTTTTTATCTAAGGGAATATTAATTGCAAAGGACGATTTAGCTCGCCTTAAAAGGATTTTAGAAACAGAGGATTTAAATTCAAATCTTAAGGTTGTGATACAGGAAAATACAGTGTTGATTCATCTAAACAACAGAGATGAAAATGTTAAAACAAAAGTATGGCTTAGGCTATTAGGTTCTGATTATATTGCTTATGAATCAATTTTTAGAGAAAAGGCAAATCAGATGATTGTGAATAAGAAAATGCTTCAGGAGCTTCTCAAAAAAGCTAGTCCTGCAATATCAAAAGAAACGCCTCTTGTTAAACTCGCTATTTCTAAAAATAAATTAACAATAGAAACTAATGATGATTCTTCAAGATTTAGTGGTGAAATAGAAACTGCTTATGATTCAAAATCATTGCTTATTGGTTTGTCTAATAGATATTTGAATGATATGATTTCAATGATTGATTCAGAGTTTGTTGTACTAGATTTACTTTCTGAAGATAATGTGGTTATGATTTATAGACATATTGAAAATACAGAAAGAAAAGAAGACAGAAACTACTTTTATATATTAATGCCTATGGATATTGATTGATTATTTGAATTTATATATTTAAATTTGATTTTTTATGTTTAAAAATGTTAATTCTAAATGTAGATGTATAGGAGTTTTAAATGATAGTTATTTGTAAGAATTGTGATACAAAATATGATATTAAAGATGAAGTCATTCCAGAACAAGGAGCTCAGTTAAAATGTGCTAAATGTGAAAAGATGATTTTTGTTACCAAAGAATCTAATTCTGAAAATAAAGAACCTGAATTAAAAGAAGATGGAAATGAAGTAACAACACCGTTTTCTGATTTTGATGAAAGACCTACAATTTTGGCTCCTGAATCATTTCATGATGATTATAACTTAAATAAAAGTGAAGAGGAGCTTGATCCTGAAAGTAGTAGTAAATCAGGTATTTCTCCTAATTTTTTATCTAAGAATCATGAAAGTGGCCCTTCTTTTGAGGAGGTTTTTGACGATTTTGAAGAAGAACTTTCTAATGAAGATAATAAGAAAACAAAACAAGAAGCAAAGCAGGATACTAAAAATGAAAATTCCGAAAAATTGGAATCGAATACAGTTAAAAAACCTAAAAAAGAAAATTTTGATGATGCATTAGATGATTTTTTTGATGATTTAACTAAACAACCTAATGATTCAGATAAAAAAGAGACTGGTACTGCAGATAAAAAAGAATCTGTTGATGTTGAAATTGAAGAAGTGGGGGTTGATGTTGAAATTGAAGAGGTAAAAGCTGACTCAGAGGAAGAAAAAACTATTGATTTAACAAGTAGCACTTCTCCTTCTGATGGTGATGATGATTCAGCACTAAAGCATGATGACGGGGAAACTCAGGAAATTTCCAATATGCAAATGGAAGAGTTAAAAGAAAAATTAAAAGATGGTTTGAATGATAGCGATTTCGTTGAGGGTAGGAATAATTTAGGAATTAATGATGAGCAAGATAAAAATTCTAAAATATTTGTAAAACTTGAAGATGGTCCTATATTTGAATTCCAAATAGAAAAGGATATGATTCAATGGTTAAAAGCAAAATCATCATTAAATGGAGTTTTATATTCTCTTGATAATATAGAGTTTTCTCCTATATTAAATCATCAGATATTTAAGGATGTTGAAGAAATAATAAGAAAAGCAAAAGATGAAGAAGTTGATGTTGTTTCAGCTTCTGATATTTTGGAGAGAAAGGATATTTCAAAAAAAGCTAATTTAATGCCAGTTGTTTCACTTTTAGGACTATTAATTGTTCTATTGATTGTTTATATTTTACACCTCTCAGATACTATGCATTTGTCTTTTCTTGATTCAATTACTCCAAAATCAAAGGTAATAATAGAAAAGCATACCGAAATAGAAGAAGAAACTACAAAGGTGAAAATTAAAAAAATTAATAAACAAGAAAAAGGGCACAGTAGCAATGCTACGGAGGTAACCGATGTTGCACTGCAACATCGCCCTGAAAATAAAGAAGAAAAGAAGATAGAGGATAATAAAGAAATAAAAAAAGAAGAGAAAATAGAAGAGAAAATAGAAGAAAAGAAGGAAGAAGAAGTTTATAAAATATTACCTAAAGAAAAAAGAGCTTACTATAAAAAAGCAAGGTTAGCAGTTAAGGCTAAAAAAGTAGCAGAAGCTAAAAAAAGATATTTAACAATAGCATATAATTATCCAAAAGAGGCAGAAGCTTATGGAGTATTATATGGACTTCTTAAAAAAGATAAAGATACTAAAAAGCATGCTTCTAAATTTATAAAAGCTTATAAAGCATTAAATGCCAAAAAAGCAAATAAAACAGTTACAAAAGAGTTAATTAAAGAGCTGTTAAAATAACAATGAAATATACAATACTACTTTTTACTGTTTTACTATTGATTTCCTGTCAATCAGATTATAAACTTGATATTATAAATAAAAACTTAAAAAAAAATGATATCTCAAATATGATTTTAATTCCTAAAGGCAATGCGATTGTTGGTGATGATAAATGGTTTGAAAAAGGATATTCCAGAAAGGTTGTAAAAATTAAAGATTTTTATATTGATAAATATGAGGTTTCAAATAGGAATTATAATACATGCTTCAAGGCTGGAGTTTGTAAAAGACCTGAATTCTATGGTAAAAAAGAGGTAAACTCTCCAATGCAACCTATTGTTGGTGTTTCTTTTGATGATGCAGTAACATATTGTAAGTGGTTAAATAAGAGGCTTCCAACAGAATATGAATGGGAAAAGGCTGCAAGAGGCCCAAATGGTAATATCTATCCTTGGGGAAATGATGATATTAATTGCAATAAGGCTGTTTATGGTGGTGCATGGAGTAAGGAATGTATTAAAGGTGGTGTGTTTAAGTATTCTCAGGATGTAAATTCACATGGAGATTCAAAGTCATATTACGGTATTTATAATATGGTTGGAAATGTATGGGAATGGGTTGATTCAGAGTATGAAGTTGAGTATTTTAATAAACCGAAGTCTGCAAATGTTACATATAAAACTATAAAAGGTGGTTCTTTTGGTAGTAGTTCAAAATACCTGACTTCCTATTCAAGAAGGTGGGAGCGCCACTATCAACGAACAATAGGTACAGGTTTTAGATGTGCCAAAGACTGAAAACAATAACAATAAGCTTTTTGATATTCTATTCAAATATTATATTTTCAGCTAATTCATATCCTGTTTTAGATAAAGCATATAGCTTTGGTTTATCAGGTGGAGTAGGGTTTAAATATCTTAGGGAGGTTAATACTGCTCTTCCTACACTAGTTTTTGATTCTGAGTTTATTATTGTTGATTCTTTTGGGCTTTCTCTGACGAATTATATGTTTGTAAATAATTCAAAGGATTTCTTTTTTGGGGATAATATTGGTTTAGCAGTAAATGTAAGGCCAATGTTTGCAATTAGATTTATTAAAAATAAGTTTTCAAGAAATTATTATTCTGATTATTTTTATAATTCAATATCTTTAAATTTTGGTGGAATTGTTCAGTACACTAAGTTTTCGAGAGATGATATTGTTAAAAATATAACTGCTGTTGGTACAAAGCT
>Ga0256827_10000598_pt1 | contig 22671 bp, 10 predicted proteins | sample CV84metaG_FD_185977 | JGI IMG/M metagenome (GOLD analysis project Ga0256827, IMG submission 185977) | Hydrothermal vent microbial communities from East Pacific Rise, Pacific Ocean - CV84 | ecosystem: Environmental > Aquatic > Marine > Hydrothermal vents | place: Pacific Ocean: East Pacific Rise... | reverse complement strand
ATATAAATTTAAAGTTAATAATACAAATTACGATAATCTTGGTATATGTATTTCTGCATATCCAAAATATACATTTCCTTCTTCTGTTATAAAACCAGAGTATGGAGCCGTTGAAAGCGATAATGGCCGTATTGGTGATGATGAGTACTATATTTCATTCTCTCCATCTGATGATTTAAACACGATATTTAATAATAATATTCCTTTAGATATAATTGAAAATTCAATTAAAATCATAAAAACAGTTGACCAAAAGTCTTCAACAGCAAATTCAATTGTTACCTATAGAATTAAAGCTGAAAATAAATCAGATTATTCATTTATAGGGGAGAATGGGGTTTATATTTATGATTTACTTCCAAAAGGTTTTAAGTTGATAAATAAATCGTATAAAGTTGTAATTACAAATAGAGATGGTAGTAAAAAAATTATTGATAATATAGAAATTAATTTATCTTCTCAAAATTTAAGATTTGGACCATTTGATTTTGCTCCAGATGATAAAATTGAATTGTCATACAGGCTTGCAATTGGCTCAAATGTAAAAATTGGTAAATATAAAAATATTGCCTATGTTTTAGATAGCAAGCTTGAGAAGTTATCGTTAGAAGCAAATGCTATTATTGATATAAAGTATGATTTCGATTTTGATATGGGTGCTCTTGTTGGTAAGGTTTATTGTGATGACAATAAAAATGGATATCAGGATATAGGAGAAAAAGGGTTAAAGAATGTTGATATTTATAATGATGAAGGATTTGTATCAAAAACAGATGAATTTGGTAGATATCATTTTACTGTTTTAAAGCCAGGTGCTCATTTAATAAAAATGGATAAAAATACATTATTAACAGGAATAAAACCTATTGAAGAAAAAAGAATTATAAGAGTAACAAAAGGTTTACTTGTTAAAGTTAATTTTCCTGTTGATTGTAGTGAGGTAAATAAAGACAAGAAGTTTTTAGCAACTTCTAAAAAAGATAAAAAACATAAAATTGATGATAATTTAATTACTTTAAGAGGTAATTTAAATGAAAGAATCTTTTTAGGAAATAGAGAAATATCTTTAAAATCATACAAATTAAAACAAAATAAAAAATTGATTACAGAAGATGAAGAAATTACTTATTCTATTAAGGATTTAAACGAAAACATTCTTGTAAATTATTATATTTATGAATATAACAAAGATTTTTATAATAATAAAACTAAATTAAATAATTTATATCGTTTTATTCAGAAAAAAGGAAAACTAAAAATAAAATTGCCAGCAAATCAATACTTAGTTTTTGCAGAAGTGGTGAAAAATAATAAAATATACAGAACAACACCAATTGTATCAATGTCTCAGAGAATACCAAATAAAAACGGAGATGGACTCATAAATTTTAAGAAAGTCAAATTTGAATTTACTCCTCAGTTATTTATAAATGGTAAACTTGTAAATAGTTCAAAATCAGGTAATCTTTTTAAAATTTTCCACATTGATAATTTAAAAAATGCTTCTGTTTTATATAGAAACTCAAGTGGTGAAACTGTTAACTTTATGATTAATAATGAATCAAATGTTTTAGCTGTTGCTGATAAAAAAGATTTAGTTACTGGTATTTCTGTATCAGAAGGTGTAGATTTAGTTGGTAAAAATACGACTAACACTTTAATTAAAAAAGTGGAGAAAAAAGAAGTTGCATTATTATTGGATAATCATTTTTTAGATAAGTACTTATCTAAAAAAGAAAAAAATAATATAGAAACAGAATATGATGACTTTGGAAAAGAGAGAATATCAAAAGTATTTAATCTAAAAAAGAATGAAAAAAAATATATTAAAAACTTTTATGGAGTAAGAATTAGTTTACCTCCTGAAAACTCAGTTATTCATGCAGAAAGTATTAATATTCAGGGATATCAACCTGAAAATTATGAAGTAATAATAAATAATATCAAGGTAAAACCACAAAGAAATGGTTATTTTGATTTGGAATTAAAACTAAACTCAAATACTAATAAAATTATTGTAAATGTTAAAAATGATAAAGGAAAAGTTGGTAAATTAGTAAGAAATATAAAAGTTGCTGATTTGAATTATTTTCTAATGGCATTTGCTGATGGAACAATTGGTTATGATAAAGCAAGGCTTGATGACAGTAACTATAAATATCTTGATGATACTAAGGTTTTTGTTCAGGGAAAGGCTGTTTTATATTTTAAAGGAAGTATAAAAGGAGAAACGCTAAAGAGTTATGTTGATGATTTCTTTAAGAAAATGAAAGCAACTGTTCATGTGGATACCTCTAAAATTAAGGAATATGAAGAGTTTTACACTAATTTAATTAATCCTGAGAGATTTTATCCTGTTTATGGTGATAAATCAAAAGAAAAACAAGATGTTTTATCCAGAGGAAAAATTTATGTTAAGCTAGAGGCTGATAAATCAACAGCTTTATGGGGTAATTTTAATACCAAAATTCATAATTCTGACTTAGTTGAATATGATAAAACTCTTTATGGTTTTGTTTTGGATTTTAATAAGAAAATTGGTAATCTGGATAATAAAATTACAGCTTTTTATAGTGGAGATAAATTAACTGCTAAAACCTTATATAATGAGTTTGCAGGAACTGGTGGCTCTTTGTATTACTTGCAATCAACTTTTATAAAAGAAGGAACTGAAAGAGTTAAGGTGATAATCAGAGATAGAGATACTGGTATTGAGTTATATAAAAAAGTACTTACTTTAAATGAAGATTATACTATTAATTATGCAACAGGAACAATTTTATTAAAAGAGCCATTGCCTCAATTTGTTGACAGCAATTATTTAACAACAGGTAAACTTGATGATAATTCACTTTCAGGAAATCTTGTTTATTTAGCTATTTCATATCAGGCAGACACAAATTTTAATATTGATTCTAATTCAACAATTGGATTTTCTGCTAAAGAAGAATATAAGAATGTATTTGTTATAGGACATGCAATAAAAGAAAACAGAACTGTTGGAAGTAATGATAGTGATTATAGTTTAGCTGGAATGGGTATTGGATATAAATTTAGCAAGGAAAGTTATGTTTTTACTGAATTTGCTCATAGCTCAAATTATGATAATTTTAGTTTTATAAGTGAAGATGGCGGTATTACATTTAAGCCTGTTGGTGAAGAATATGCAAATGTAAGTGGTAATGCGTTTTCTATTAAAGCTCAGTTATCTCTTAAGGATTTTGATGTAAAAAATAAAATGCTTAATTCACTTGTAACAATATTTAATTATCAAAAAATGGATAAATATTTTTACAAAGTTGGAAATAGAGTTGGAGATAATCAGGGTGGAGATAAAATATCATTAATTACAAGAATGAATATAGATAAAAATAAAAAAATTAATTTAAAATATATTGGAGTTATTTCAGATTCTAACTTATCTGCTATTGCTACAAATAAATTAAATAAGCATCAGGTTACATTGAGGTATGACCAAAACATTAATAGTAAAATTAGTTTTGCAGTGGAGCATCAGGCTGGTTACATCTCTCAAACAAGAGAAGAAGATTTAGAGCTTGGTATTACTCCTTTTGATGACAGCTTTGTAACTAATGTAACATCTGCAATTTACAGGCATCATGTATTTAAAGATTTAACTTTAAGTATTCAGCAGGATATTATTGAGCAATATGACAAAAGAAACTCCAACTTTACTATAGGTGATAGATTTCAGACTACTCTTGGTGCAGAATATCAACTAACTGATAAAATTGCATTAACAGCATTGGAAACTATTAAGTTTTCTGGAGATAATTCTACTGTTGCAGGGATAAAATATAAGATAGATGAAGACTCTTCTATTTATATAAATCAAAAATGGATAAAAGAGGATAGAGGCTTATCTACTACTTTGTTAGGTGCAGAAACTTCATTAGGAGATGGAGGTAAATTATATGGAGAGTATCAATTAAATAAAGAAGTAAATACAAGTGAAAATACTCAAAATAGAGCATTAGTTGGAATTGGAAAAACATTTAATATCACTGAAAACTTTTCAATACAAGGTGGGGTTGAGCATACATACTATAAAACAAATAATAATGAAACTAAAAATCGTTCAGCTCTTTCTTTTGGCTTACAATTTAAACTTCCAGAAGAGTTTCTGTTTTATACAAAACATGAAATCAGATATGATAAATTTAATGAAATTAAATTGCATTATACAACAACAAGTGGAGCAGAATACTATCTAGGAACAGATTTAACTTTACTTGCAAAAGCTAATTTTTATATCACTAAAAACTTTGATACTGACTTAACAGAAGCTAAAATGTCAGAAATGAGTTTAGGTTTTGCATTTAGACCTGTTTCTTATGATTTTTTTAATTTGCTTGGTAAATACAGCCTTATTTCACAATTCAGACCACTTTCCTTAACTGATAATTCAAGTTATGAAGAAGCTGCTCATGTGATATCTCTTGCTGGTATTTACGAAACACCATTTAAGCTTGAATTAACAGAAAAAACTGTTTTTAAATATGGCCTTGCCTCTGAAGATGGAACTGAAGCAAATTTAGTTATGACTCTCCTTTGGATTAACCGTTTAGCATATCATGTAATTGAAACATTTGATGTTGCTCTTGAATACAGAATGAGAAAGATGTTTAATTTTGATACCAATACAGGATTTTTAATTGAAGGAGCATATAAAATTAAAAAATACTTTTATTTAGGTGTTGGATATAACTTTACATCTTTTACAGATGATGTTTTCTATATGGATAATGATGATGGTGGTGGGTTTTTCGTGAGAGCTAGTGGTAGTTTCTAGGTTGATTATTTTTATTCCTTATAGAACTCAATGCTATTTTCAGATAGAGGAAACATGAAGGGATGGGTTAAAACTTGAGAGTATATTTTTTAATAATCTTATTAATTCTACCCATTTTATTATTTCCATTATCTCCTGATAAGCAATTAATTACACAGTATTCAAAAAGACATTGGACAACCGCAAATGGGCTTCCTCAGGATTCTATAATATCCATTATTCAGGATAAAAAAGGTTATATATGGATTGCAACCCAAAATGGATTTACAAAATTTAATGGTGTAGAATTTAAAGTTTTTAATAATAAAAATATTTCAGAATTAAAAAGTAATAATATTGTACATTTAAATGCTGATAATCAAAATAATATATGGGTTTCGACCAAGAAAGGACTTTTATTTTTTAATGATATAAAGAATAAATTATTTACAGAAAATGAAGGATTATTTTCAAATGTGATAAGCTTAACATATATTGATAAAAATAATATATGGGTTGGAACATCAAATGGTTTAAATTTAATTCAGAATAATAGAGTAACTGACTTTAAGGATAGTTCTATATTAAAAAAAAGATATATTTATTCTTTAATAAAAACAAAAAATAACAATATGTATATTGGAACCAATAAAGGACTTTTCAGAAGGTATAATAACAATATAAAAGAAGTTTTTTATAAGAAAAAAAGACTGAAAATTACACAGTTTTTAAAAAGAAAAAATGGTGAAATTCTCTTTGTATCATGGAATAAAATATTTATATTAAAAAATAATAGCGAAATTGAAGAATTTGGTGAAAATTTAAATCTAAAAATTAAATCTGCTTTATATCTAATAGAAGACAATAATGAGAATCTCTGGATTACAAGTAAAATAGAACCAATATTAATAAGGATTACAAAAGAATATAAAATACGGTATTTTGATTTAAGTAAAATTATTCCTGATACTGTTATTAGAGCATTTTTTCAGGACAGAGAAAATAATTTATGGATAGGTACTTTTAACAGTGGCTTATATATGCTACATGATACAATATTTACTACATTTAAATACAGAGATGATTTTTTAATATTTAAGGCAATTGAACATCAGTATTTTCCTGAAATATATAATAAAAAATTAAATATAAATGAAAATGGAGAAATAAAAACTGTAAATATTTTAGAAGAATTGAAGTTTTTAAGAAGTATTTATATTGAAAATGATAAAAGTATCTGGTTTTCTTTACGAAATGGTATTATTAGATATAAAAATAGTATATTAAAAACAATTAACAGCGAAAATAGTGTATTAAGTAAATATCCAATAACTTCTTTATTTAAAGATTATGAAAACAGATTATGGATTACAGATAGAATTGGAAATATATATATATTTATTAATGAAAAGATTAAAAAAGTTGATGAAGTATTTGGTTTTAAAAAATGTTTAATTAGTGATATTATTGATGATGATTATAAAAATGTATGGTTTGCAACTGATGGTTGTGGTTTAGGGAAATTAAATAATAATAAACTAAAGTATTTTACAGGTAAAGATGGGCTTACACCTCAAATTATTTATGGTTTATTAAAGTATAAATTTTTATGGATAACAACGAAAAATGGACTATATATTTATAAAAATAATAAATTTTATAAAGTTAAATCAAACAATAAATCATTTAATGAAGAGCTTTATGGTATTATTAAAGATAATTTTGATAATATATGGATAAGCTCAAATAGAGGAATCTTTTTTATTAAAAATAATGAAGTGGAAAAATTAATAGAAGATATTAATTATAAATTAAATATCAGGCAATTTGATTTTGATGAAGGCCTAAAAAGTCTTGATTTTTTAAAAAACCAAATGCCTTCTGTTTGGAAAACTTCAGATGGTAAGATATGGTTTCCTTCACTAAAAGGTATTTCTGTTGCAAACCCCAAAAGCGTTACAGCTAATGAGTTGTCTTCACCTTTATATATTGAATCTATAAAAATAGATGGAGAAAAATATAATAAAAAAAATAAAATAAATATTAAACCCTCATCGAGTGAAATTGAATTTAAATTTTCATTGTTAAGTTTTAAAAATCCTAAAAAAAATAAATACAAATATAAACTTGAGGGATATAATAAAAACTGGATTGAATTAAAAAATGAAAATAAAGTTGTATACATGAATTTGCCTGCTGGTTCTTATACTTTTAGGGTTATTGGTGCAAATAGTGATGAAATATGGAACTTTAAAGGTGATAAATTTAGTTTTAGAAAATCTCAGTATTTTTATGAAACTATTTTATTTAAAATAATAACAATAATACTATTACTTTTCTTATTTTATTTTTTATACAAAATAAGAACAAAAAAACTTGAAAATGAAAGAAAAAAACTTGAAATAATTAATAAAAAACTAAAATCAGTTGATAAAATGAAAGACAGAATACTTGCGAATACAAGCCATGAGCTGAGAACTCCATTAAATGGAATAATTGGACTAAGTGAGTCATTGATGGAAAATAATGATATTAATTCTATAAAATATAATTTAAATATAATAAAAGCAAGTGGATACAGGCTTTCAAATTTAATAAATGACATACTTGACTTTCAAAAAACTAAAACAGGAAAATTAAAGCTTAATTTAAAATCAGTTCAGCTTTATAATATAGTAGAATCTGTTATTGAATTATCAAGTTACAATATAAAAAATAAAAATATAATATTTAAAAATAAAGTTGCTCAAAATGTGATATTAAAAGCAGACTATGAAAGGATAACTCAAGTTTTGTATAACCTTATAGGTAATGCAATTAAATTTACAAAAAAAGGTGAAATAGTAGTTTCTGCTCATAAGAAAGATAGTTTTTATGAAATAACAGTTAAAGATACAGGAATTGGAATACCTCAAAATAAACTAAATGATATATTTAATGTATTTGAGCAAATAGATATTGATAATTATGAATATTATTCAGGAACGGGTTTAGGCTTATCAATTACCAAACAATTAATTGAACTTCATGGAGGAGAAATAAGGGTTGAATCTGTTGAGAATAGGGGGAGCTCTTTTATTTTTACGATACCTGAATCACAGGAAAAAGAGTTTTTATATAAAGAAAATAATACTACAAATAATAATTTAATAAAAATAAAAAAAGATGCTGATAATAATGAAAAAAATTCCTATACTGTTTTTACTATAGATGACGAAAATATTAATCAACATGTTCTTAAAACACAATTAAAACAAGTAGGTTATGATGTAAAACAGTTTTTTACAGGGAAAGAAGCTATAAAACATGTTTATTATGATAAACCTGATATTATTATACTTGATATTATGATGCCTGAAATGTCAGGTTATGAAGTTTGTAGAAAAATTCGTGAAAAATATAACTCATCAGAATTACCAATAATAATGTTAACTGCAAAAGTTGAAACAAAAGACTTATTAGAAGGTTTTAAGTCTGGTGCAAATGATTATATTCATAAACCATTTTCCAAAGATGAATTAATTACAAGAATTGCTTATCATTTAAGTCTTATAGAGAAGTTTAACAAGGAGAAGTTAGAATTAAAAGAAGATATTGAATACCAAAAAGAAGAAATTGATGCAATTAATAGTGAACTAAAAGAAAAATATTTAAACAATAAAATCAAAGAAAGTACAATTGATGAATATATGGATAAAATTAGAAACTATCTTGATACTGAAAAAGCATATATGAATCCAAATTTTTCTCTTGCAGACTTATCAAAAATAACAAATATTTCATCACATAATATTTCACAGGTTATAAATAAAAAAATGGATAGTAATTTTTATACTTTTATAAATACATATAGAGTTCATGAAGTTATTAAAATGTTTAATAACCATGAGTTTGATGACAAAACTATATTATCAATATTATATACAGCTGGCTTTAAGTCAAAGTCAACATTTAATAGAGTTTTTAAAAACATTACAGGGAAAACCCCATTGAAATACAGAAAAGAGCTATTAAAACCCTAAAAGTATCATTAAATTGGGGCAAATTACATTTAGGATAGATATATTATCAATATAATTATTATAGTAACTCTTTGAAAATACTTGTATTATGTGACTTACAAATAAAAACTAAGCTAATGAGACGATTTTATAATAAAAATATGATATAAATTCTAGTAATTTTTTACTCTTACATATTTATAGGCAGAGGAGGTATATATGAAGCAATTTTTTAAAGCATTTATTATGATTTTTATGTTAAATTTATTAATAATAAGTTGTTCATCTACAACAAATGATGGTGTTAATACTGATTTTTGTAATAATATATCTTGTGGAGAATTTGGTAGTTGTATTGTTGTTGAGCATAAGGCCAGATGTAAATGCAATGAAGGATATCATGCTGATGAGTTAAGCTGTATCAAAGATATTGATCCAAATGAAACAGGTTGTACAGAAAATAATACACAAGGTTTAGAGGGATATTTTGTTAGTCCTGAAGGGAGTGATGAGGGAGATGGAAGTATTGAAAATCCAATTTCTCTAACAAAAGCCTTATCTAATACTTCTTTGGTATATCAGGAAAATAAAATATTGTGGGTATGTCCTGGTGTTTATAAGGGAGTTTTTGTATCTGAATTAAGTGGAACAGAAGAAAGCCCTTTTATAATTAAAGCAATTCCTAAAACCAGAGTAATTCTTGATTCCAAAACAAATCATGAAGGCAGAGCTGATACTTTAAGAGTAAATGGTAGCTGGACTGAATATCATGGGTTTGAGGTGATGGATTCATCAACTGATAGTAGAGAATCAGCAGAAAGAGGCTCTAGTCCAAGTGATATTACTTTAAATGGAGGAGTTAATATTTTTGGACATGATGTAAAAGTTATTAACTTTGTAGTTCATGATACAACTGGAGGGTTTTCATTCTGGAGGCCTGCAACAGATTCAGAATTATATGGAAATATTATTTATAATAATGGCTGGACAGCTCCTGACAGAGGACATGGACATGCTATTTATACTCAAAATGAAACAGGAACTAAAACATTAAAGGATAATATTATTTTCTTTGGTTATGGAACAGGAGTACATGCTTATACTGAAGGAGGTGCAATTAAAGGCTTTGATGTTATTGATAATGTATGGTTTCATACAGGAGCATCAGATCCAAGAACTAGCCAGCGAAAAGATAACTGTTTGATTGGAGGGTTTCAGCCTGTTGAAAGATTGTTAATAGAAGGTAATGTAGGCTGGTCAAAAGGGCGTGGAACCAGAATTGGTTATGGAGGTGATATCAATAATATTGATGCAACTTTTAGAAATAATTATTTAGCAGAAAGTTTATGGATATGGGGAAACTGGGAAACTATTGATTTAATAGATACACAGGTATTTGGTGGTATTGGAGATGAAGATAAAGCTAAAATCACAACTATGGAGAACAGTGTTCTTGTAAATGAAAAACCAACAACAGGAACTAAAATATTTATTAAACAAAATGAATATGATGCAAATAGAGCAAGAGTTGCAATTTTTAACTGGGAAGAAAAAGATAGTATTGATGTTGATTTAAAATCTGTATTAAAAACTGGAGATAACTTTAAAATAAACAGTGTTTTTGATTTATTTGGAGAACCTGTTGTAAAAGGAACTTTTGATGGAAATTTGATTTCAATACCAATGGGAACGGTTGCTCCTCCACAGCCTTATGGAATGGAAGGTGGAATTGAAGAAGATGATGATCCTAAAAAACAATTTGGAGTATTTATTATTATTCATTAATATAAAGGGATAAATTATGAGAGCAAGTTTTATTTTATTAATAATTTCGCTAATTTTACTAACAATTGGTTGTTCAGAAGATAATAACGGTAATATTGATAAGGAAATAACAGTAAATAAATGTGAAAATATCAATTGTGATAATTTAGGAAGCTGTAAAGTAGTAAATGATAAAGCTACCTGCATATGTAATGAAGGATATCATGATGAAGGTACAAATTGTATAAAAGATGGAGAAGATAATCCATGTAAAGATATAAATTGCGGTGAATTTGGTAATTGTGAAATAGTATCTCAAAATGCTGAATGTAAATGTGCTGATGGATATCATGTTGAAAGTATGACTTGTATTAAAGATGTAGAAGATGGTATTCCAGAAGTAATACCATCTATTCAAACTCCAGAAGAAATTGCTAATTTACTTTATAATAATAGCAAAGAATTTACTTTTACAAAAATAAGCACTAATATTCAACAAGCTAATGGTGTTGGGCCTTACTATGGTGTTGATGAAAATGATAAACTTGTATTTGTACTTCATACAAGAGAAAAGTATTTCGGTCATTCAAACTGGATATTTTGTCATGAAGCGGATAATCAATGTACTGTGCTTGTAGATAATACAGATATACAAAGTGTTGCTGGTTCTAGTGTTTATATTGATGGAAAAATCTTTATATCAGTTTTAGATAAATCTTTAGATTATGAAAATGCTAAACTTTTAGCAAGAACTGTTGTTTACTATGATATAAAAGAAAAAAAACTTGTTAAAAACTTTTTGAATGTAAAAGGTATTTCAGGAGAAACAGGACCTTTGGTTTTAGGCACAGATCATTACTTATACCTAGCTGGAGCTGATTGGAGAGATGAAAATCATTATGCATCATACTTAAGATTTAATCCAAATGATTTTACAGATTATAGTTATCATTCAGGATATTATCAGGGAGTTGGTTCAAGAGTAGATAGAAATCGTGATATGGCCGTAGATGATGATTATGTTTATCAGATAATAGGAGATAATCCATATCAACTCATTGCAGTTAATAAATCAACACAGGAAAGTAATAATTTAGCAACCCTGCAAAGTGGTGAATTAAGACAGTTTTATTATGGTGTTGGTATAATATATAAAACAAGTGATGGTATTGATAAAAAATCATGGCTATATAATGGAAATATAATAGAAATTGATGCTCCAGAAAATACGAATCCATTTGACCAGTCTCCTCCATGGCCAAATAAAGCATGGGTGGTAAGTTCATGGATTGAGTTTGCAGAAGGCTATGAAAAACCTTTATTATTAGATAATAATATTATGAAACAATATGCTCAGGATGATGGTAAAGCCGAGTTATATTTTAATATAACAAGAAATAGAAATTATAACAATGATGGCCTTGGTGAAGTAATGAGTTTTACTGCAAGAACTGATACCTATAAACAAAAAACAAAATTAATTACTAAACTTGATGATAAGAGAATAATGGTAGTTGGTAAGGATTACAGTGGTATATCAATGATAAATACTGAGAATGATAATGCAAGATATTTGCATTCAAATAATATTTCAACAAGTTCTATATTGCCTTTTTATGATTATGAAACAGATAAAAGGCGTGTATTAATTACAGGTTATCCATCTGTAAAGACAGTGATATATACTCCTGATGCTGAAAATAGTATTTTTAGTCAAAATAATATAGAGTCACTTGGATATTTACGCCATCTTGAAGATAAAAATAATCCAGGAAATGAAAATGATATGCACAAACCTTTAGATACTCTACAAATGAATGAATGGTTGTATATTATTGGTATACAATATCGTTCTGGAGTTTCTGGGGCAATTATTGGAATTAATACTCAAAATGATGAAATGTTTTCTATGAGAGAGGGAGTTTTTAATAATTATCAACCAAGGTCAATGACTAAACTTGAAAATACAATTGCAATTGCAACGCAATCTGTTTCTAATCCTGAAATAGAAGGAGATGTATTACCTGAAACTCCTAAGGTAATGATTTTTGATCCTAAAACTAAAACTGTAATTAAAGAATATAAACCTCTTAAAAACTTTAATGCTATTGGTGCAGGAAAAATAGCATCTATTGATGGACGATACATTATAGGAATATCTAATAATATGGGCACAGAGAACCACTTGGAGTATTCTAAAGTAACTAGTGTATATCTTTACATGATTGATACGTATACGGATAAAATTGTTATGGAAAAAGATATTAAAGGTATAAAAAATTTATTAGCAATTACATCAGAAGGTGCAGTATCAAGTTCGTTTGACATTTCTGTGCATAATGGATATATTTATGCATGGTTTGAGTGGTCAACACTTATACGAATAGATAAAACAGGAAAGGTTGAAGTATTAGGGAAAGTACCAAATACTGGTCATATGGCTTTTACTGAAAAGAGTATTTATATTACTAGTGATTATGACCTTGTTAAAATAGATATTCCAGAATAAAAGGGAGAAAAATGAAAACGTTAGGTATAATTATTTTATTATTACTTACTTTGGGGGCAATTAATTGTTCTGATGATGGGAGTAATATTGAAAAAGAAACAATAGATAAGTGTAAACCTACAGAGCATGAAGAGAATAAAGAATGTATAAATAATACTAAACTTGTTGATTGTATTGATGTTACTCCTGATAATGCAAATTCATTGAATATAAAAACAGAAATAACATGGAATAATGGAATGTGGAGTATGGCTGTTAACTGTGAATGGACTTGTAATAATGGATATATAAGAGAAGAAAATAAATGTATAGAAAAAATAATTACAATTATTCCTAAATATTATATTGATTCAAAAAATGGTGATGATAATAATGATGGACTAAGTGAATTAACTGCCTGGAAAACATTGGAAAAAGTTGAAACAGAATCAGTTAATTTTATTGCTGGGGATATTATTGGTTTTAAGGGTGGAGAAATCTTTAAAGGTGCATTAAATATTAATAATATAAATGGAAATTCTGAACATCCTATTGTGTTTACATCTTATGGTTCAGGTCAGGCAATTATCACTAATCAAACATCAGTAAATTCATGGACTGATGAAGGTAATAATTTATGGGCTACTTCTATTACAGATAAAGTCTATCAGGTTTTTAAAGGAAATAATAGTTTACCTATTGCTAAGAGTGAATATATGGTTTTGAGTAAATCTGGAGATACTAATCTTGCAAGTGATGATTTAAGTGGAAATACTGGCGTGCTAAATGCTTATGTACATATTTATCCGAGAGCGTGGATTTCATTTACGAGAAAAGTTATAGCCTTTGATAATTCAAATGGAACATTTACATTAAATTCAGCTTTAAACTATGGTGCATCAATTGGAGATAAATTTTATGTAGTCAATGATAAGCAATATCTGGATGAACAGGATGAATGGTTTTATAATGAAGAAACTGCTAGATTATATATTTATTCAAGTTCAAAACCAGAAAATATAAATGTAGTAGTAAATGAAACAAATGGAATTAACATATATGATTCTAGCTTTATTGAAATAAATAATTTAGAAATATCAAAAGTAAATGATAAAGGTATTAATATTCTTAAAAGTTCTGACATCACAATTAAAAATTCTTCATTAAATTACTGCTATATAAATGGAATTAAGGAAGGCTTGTATGGGGTAGAATCAAAAAATAGTACAAATATTTCTATTCTAAATAACATCATATCAAATACAACATCAAATAGTATTCGTTTTCGTTCTGCAAATAGTATAATTGAAGGAAATACCATTATAAACAATGGTGACTTAAAAAATGTAACCTATCTTTCAAGAGGTGCAACTTATGCTGTTTCCATTAGGGGAGAAGGTAGCATTATTCGTAATAATAAAGTTGAAAACTCTGCCTATTTAGGTATCTCATTCTTTGGTAAAGATATGATTATAGAGAAAAATATAATTCATAATTTTTGTATGGAATTATCTGATGGTGGAGGAATTTATACTTATGATGGTTCACATAGTTTTGATGGTGATGGAGCTGCAGGAACAATTATAAAAAATAACTTTATTTCAAATGATATTAACAGAGAAAGTAAATTCAGCATAAATGGTATTTATCTTGATGATAGAACACATGATGTAACTATTACTTCAAACCATATTAATAATGTAAAAAGAGGTATATTTTTACACAATACAATCAACTGTAAAGTAACAAATAATACAGTACATGGTGTAACAACATCTGCTTTTGGCCTTGGGGCAGACCCAAATTCAGGTTACAGTCCTGCTATTGTTGATGGACAAATTTCAGGAAATATTGTTACTGGAAATATTTTCTTTATGGAATATAACAATGATAAATACAGTAACCCTTATGATATGTCTTATGTTATTTCTATAGGAGTAAAGAATCCATGGACAAATTTAAACGTAGGAACCTTTGATAATAACAAGATATATAATCCTTATGCCAGAAGATATTTTAGTATTGGAAGTAATGACTATTTTTGGAGAAATAATAACTTTTCTACTTATCAAACACTAAGCTGGTGGCAAACTGTTTTAGGAAATGGAATAAATTCAGTTGTTCAGGATTTTCCTATAACAAAGCCTAACTATATTACTAGTATCATAGGGGAAGAATTAGTTCCAAATGGCAAATTTCTTAATGGTGATACAAGTAATTGGTTTAAATCCAATGTTTTATTATTAGGAGGAAATGATGGAGTCTATGATTATATGGAAGTTAGTATGACTGATGCTGATGCTGGTGTTAGAACAAATAATTATGATATTACAACAATGAAGGCAAATACACAATATGAAATTTCTTTTGATATAAAGAGTAATAATGATGTTCAGCTTAAATTATATGTAAAAGATAGCTCTAGTGGTAGTTTAATGCAAAGACCGATATGGAGTAATGCAGATGCTGGATGGCAACACTACTCTTTACCTGCAACAACAGGAGAAGGAGATTTTACAAATGTTAGAGTTGAATTCTGGGGTGAGGATATTAATACCTACCAAATAGCAAATATCTCACTAAAAGAGGTTACTTATACAATAACAGATGATGCTCCTATTTCAAGGTATTATCAAAATGAAACGAATACTGTTAAAACTATAAACTTAGAAACAGGTGATTGGAAAGACTTGAATGGTAATACTTATAATAACTCTCTTACATTAGAACCTTATACAAGTATTATATTGATTCCTTAAGGATAGATAGTAAAAGCAATATAAAATTCCTTGCAAATATTTGTACTTGCGAAGCTAAATGTTTATATTTAAATATAAATGAAACTTTTAAAAAGTAGAACAACTTGCACTTAGTATTGTTTATCTATATAATAGAATACTTAATATGTAACCGAGGTGTTTTATGAAAATAACTTTATTTTTACTATTAATTTTATTTACACTCTTATTTACTTGCTGTGAAGGAAAAATAACAACTTATAAAAACTGTACACCTAAATGTATGGCCTGGCAAACATGTAATGATAATACAGGATTGTGTGAGTTAAGTGATTTAAGATGTGAAAATAATGATGATTGCTCTGTTCTAGCAAAACCTATTTGTGATTTAAGTGAACATTACTGTGTAAAGGATACTGCTCAGGAGTGTAAAAGAAATACTGATTGTATAGATAAATTAAAGCCTGTTTGTAATAATGGAATATGTAAAGAAAATTCTGATTCTAAATGTATAGAAGGTAAAACCCGTTGTAGTATTGATAATACTACTGTTGAAACATGTACTGATGGTATTAATAATACTTGGACAATTAGTAGTACTTGTGATGCAAATGCAAAATGTACTGGTAATGATAATTTATTTAGTTGTGAATGTAATAATGGTTATTCTGGAGATGGAATTATATGTACTGATATTGATGAATGTGCAACAGTTGGTAATGATGTAAATGGCCCTTGTATAGATGATATTGAAGTTTGTATAAATAATATTGCTGCTCCTGTTACCTGCACAAGAAATATTAGTTTTACTGAAGATAGTAGTATTAATATTTTGAATCCAGATAGAGGATTTTATGATGCAACATATATATTAAATGAAGAAATTGATTATAATCAATTCCAATATGCAAAAGAAGATGGTTATAATTTAGTATATGCTAAAATCAATCTGGAAAACTATAAAGAAATAGATGTTTTACCAGTTGAATTAATAAATATAATAGAATCTCATTTAGAAGATGCAGAAAGTGTTTCGGTTAAATTAATTTTACAAATTAGGTATAGAGATTCAACAGATGGAGAAGACCCGCCACTAACAAGAATAATCAAGCATTTAAATCAATTAAAACCATTGCTTCAAGCACATAAAAATATTATTTCTGTTATACAGGCTGGAGTGATTGGAGCATGGGGTGAATGGCATACCTTTACTGGAGATTTTGCTGATACTAATCCTAATTATAAAGCTAACCGTAAAGCTGTTATTGAAAAACTTTCTGAAATATTTCCTAATAAATATATTCAGATTAGGACTCCTATGCACAAGGAATTACTTTTTGGCACATCTATTAGTTATGAATACAAAGGAACTGATGCTCAAATTACTCCAGAAATAGCATTTACAAGTAATATAAAATCTCAAATAGGTTATCATAATGATTGTTTCTTGGCGAATCTTACTGACATGGGAACTTATCCTTCTGATAGTATTGATTTTTGGAAAAACTATGTTATAAATGATACAAAATATTCTCCTATTGGTGGAGAAACATGTAATATGGATACTGGAGATGAAGCTTATTTAACATCATGTGAAAATACACTTGCTGAACTTAAAAAATTAAGGTATTCCTTTTTAAATGATTCTTATCATCCTGATGTATTAAATAAATGGAAATCGGAGGGATGTTATCAGGAGATTAAGGAAAATCTTGGATATAAGCTGGTTGCAAATGAATTATATATGGAAAGAACTTCAAATAATATATATTTGTCTCTTTTTATAAAAAATGAGGGGTATGCTGCTCCATATATTGATTCGAAAATTAGTTTTATACTAAAAAATAATACAAACAGTTATAAATTTATTCAGGAAGATATAAATATAAGGGAATTTTATTCTGAAGAAACCCAGAAAATAGAAACTAATATTTCTTTAAGTGATTTAAATACAGGAGAATACTGTTTATATTTACAAATTGGAGAGGGGTTTTCAAAAATAAGACTTTCAAATAGTGATATCTGGGATATCGAAAATAAAATGGATAAACTAACTTGTAATATAATGGTTGAATAGCTTTAAATTATACTATTTGATTTATTCACTTCTCTTATTTAACATAAAGATACTTAAGCCCATAAATATAATTCCCCAAATTAATAATACTAAAATATTGCTCCAAACAAAAGATAAATCTTTATTAAATAATGCCGTTTTTTGAAATCCTTGAGTTAAATGATAGCTTGGAAGAAAAGATGTGAAATCTTTGGCTTTATCACTTATTTGACCGATAGAAGAGGACAAAATCATTATTAGTAATACAAAAGTAGAAACAATTGAAGCCACAGATTCAGTTGGAGAAACGGTAGCGATAAATATACCAATACCTATTGAAGCAATAATCGCAGATAATATAACTACACTTAATGAAAGCCAGTTTCCACCCATACCATCATTTAGCCTTAATAAAATATATGTGTTTACAATTATTAATAAACTTCCCCAAACTAATTTTGATATCAAAAAATCACCTTCAGTTACAGGAGTAAGAATAAGAGCATCTAAAGTTTTTTTCTCTCTTTCTGAAGATATACTTTTAGGGATAACGGTAAGACCAATCATGAAAATAACCATTAAAATAAACATTGGTAAGATTCTTTGTTTTGGAGTTAATCCTCTATATTTTTCAAATTTTAAATTTACAGGTAAAGAAATTTCGAAGTACTTATTTAAACTTTTTTCAACAATTGTTTTAATCATCATACTTTTGCTTGCTTTTGAATCATCTAGAATAACTTTAATTTCTGATGTTTTTTTATTTAGATTTTTAGGCAAAACTATAATTCCATCAATCTTTCCTTTTTCTAATAATTTATTCCCTTCTTTTTTATTTTTTATTTTTATGATTTTTTTAAATAATAATTTTGGAAATATATTCGTATATTGATTAGTTTCCGATAAAATAGCAATTTTAGGTAGTGAAACATTGTTTTTTGAAATGGCAAAGCCCATTAACATAGAAATAACTATTGGAATCATTACAATAATCATTATTTCCCAGTTTCTTAATCCATCTATAAAATCTTTTTTTAATAAAATTTTTAATATTCTAAATTTATTCATACTAATTTTCTCCCTGTTAATCTAATAAATACATCTTCTAATGTTTCCTTATTAGAATTAATAGATAAAACTTCATTTGCATCAAGCCAGGTTTTTAGAATATTTCTATCTGATTCATTATCCAAAGAAATTACTTCAAATTTATTATTGTTTTTAGATGTTTTTAGGTATACTTTTATTTCATTTTGTTTCATTTTTAAATTTTGCGGAGTATCAAGTGCTACAATTTTTCCTTTATCAATAATTGCAATTCTATCGCTTAAATATTCTGCTTCTTCCATATAGTGAGTTGTTAAAAATATTGTTGCACCTTTTTTATTTTCTTCCTTTATAATTTCTCTTATGTATCTTGCAGTATGTGGGTCAAGTCCTTTTGTTGGCTCATCCATAAAAATGATTTCAGGATTTGCAAGTAATCCTCTGGCAATTAAAATTCTTTGTTTCATACCAAATGAAAAATTCTTTATTTTATCATCAGCCCTTTCAAATAATTCGAATCTTTTTAATAAAGTATCAACTTTAGTTAAATCAGTATTATATAACCTAGCAAATAAATTTAAATTTTCTCTTGCACTCATTCTTTCATATAAATTTTGAATTTCAGGAATAACTCCTATTAAATTATGTAATTTGCTTCTATCTTTTACTATATTTAAACCTGCGACATTTACAGAGCCAGAAGTTGGAGTAAGATTCGCAGTAAGCATTTTTATTATTGTTGATTTTCCTGCTCCATTAGGGCCTAGAAATCCAAATATTTCACCTTTTTTTACAGAAAATGTAACATCATTAACCGCTTTAATTGTTTTATATTGTTTTACAACATTTTTTACTTCAATCAATCTTCCTCCTTTTAATCTTTATTATTTGATGGCATAAATGTTAATGATAAAATATTTAGTTTTCTTTCCTTAGTGTTTTTATTGTTTAAATATTTCTTAATAATTTTTTCTAAGTCAGCTCTCATTTCTTGGGATTCTTTTTTTGAAAGATAAACAGGTGCTTGATAAAAATCTAATTCTGTTTTAAAGTTTTTATTATTTTCTAAATTATCCTTAAAATCACTAATAAGAATAGCAATAAACTGCATAAATAAATCTTCATATTCATCTTTTGTAAGATTATTAAGTTCTTCTTTAGTTAAAACTCCATTTTCTTTTGCAAAAGTATATGTTTTTTTAATAATACCTTTAATAATTTCTTCTTTTGTGATTTTTAAAAGTCCAACATCATACATCTTTTTTATATGTCTGTATAAACTTGTTTGAGAAACATCAGTTAAGTGATGTTTAATCTCTTTAACAGTCAATTCGTTATTCATAAGTAGTCTTATGATTTTCATTGATAGAGGTTGGGCAACAATATCTGATTTTTTCAAAACTTCTCCTTCTTCTTATCATTTTCATATTTGGTAACGATATCCTATATGGTAATGATATTTATTGCTTTGTCAAGTAAAAAATAAAATTTAACTTAGCTTAAATTTCAAGAATGAAAGAGTGATGTTGGGCTAAGTTTTATAATTTATTTATATATTTGTTAAATCAATCAGTCTTTAACAGGGAAAATCTTTATTTCTGAAATACAAGTATCATTATACTTTTTACCTTTATAAACTGATAGAACTGTTATTCTAAAATTATTCAAGGAAACAGGTTCTTTAAATTTTATATATTGCATTTTAAACTTATCTTTTAAAGTAAAAAATTTAGTTAATTCCTTATCCTTTTTTATGCTCCAGTAATCAAATCTTATTTTTTTTACTCTGTTATTAGCATAAAAAAGCTTTTTATTTTTTCCATAACCATTTATTATACCAATTTTCTGGATTAAATAATCTCCATCTATTTTTCCACCTGCAGTTGTTGCTGCAGTTGCAAAGTATAATTTTACTCCTTTCCCGAAATCTTTTTTTCCTTCAACCCAAGCTGTTTTGGGATTATTATCAATCATATTCTCAGGAGCATATTTATTTTCTTTTTTGCTTGTTAGTGTTGAATCTGCTTCTACTCTTTCAAATATTTTAGGAGGTAATATAATTTCAATATTAAAATCAGGCTCAAGGTTTTTAAATTCATATTTTATTATATTTTTATCTATTTTATAACTTTTAGGAGATATATCAAATTTGTAACTTGCCTTGTTTAATAGTTTTTTATTTTCATAGAAATATGCACTTCTATTATATAGGTCATTAAGAGAGAAATCCTTAAAGTGAATATTTACCTTAATATTTTCTATCTTTCCTTTCCATAAAGCACCTGTTTTTAAAATATAAATAGCTTTTCTGTGTGTCGCATCATAATCAATCATATAATATTGTTTATATTTATTGACTATTATTTTTTTTTCACCTTTTTTAAATAAATGTTCACTTGTTTCAAAAAACTTTATTTCTCCAAAACCCTTTGATTTAATTTTTTGAACTTCTTCTTCTGGTAAAATATCCATTCTTTTAGTTTTTAATTTTTTATTATTTTCCAAAACAGTATAATTTTTAATTCCTTCACCTTCTATCCAATTATCAATATTAGGAAATCCCATTATAACTTTTTGTTTTTTAGCCGTATTTACAAAAAAATATTTAACAGATACTTCATAGAAATCTTTATAAAGAAAAATATCAACAATTTCACTTTCCATTTTAATATCATTATTATTAATAGGCTTAACACTGCTTCCTTGAATTGGAACAACAGGGGCAGAATCAGCTAATAAACAAAATGAAAATAAAATTAATACAATAACTAAAAAACTTTTCATAATAATCTCCTATAAAATTTAAACTATTGTAATCTATTTATTAAAAACTTTCAATTAATATGCTAATTACTTAGTAAAAAATAAGATTTTAATCAGTAAAGACATTATAAATTTGCAATATTAATTATAGTTTGATACTTTAATTTAATGATGAATTTAAATTTGGTCTTTATGGAGGATATAATGTTTAAGCACAAAGATTTATCTGTTTTGTTTATAATATGGTTTTTTATGATATTTTCAATTATTCCTTATGGCATTATTGCTTTTATGGTTATTCAAAAAGAATCAGAAGTAGTTTTTGATGCAAATAATGATAGCTATATGCTTTTATTGAAAATACTTCCAGTTATTTCAATTATAATTGGTGGAGTATCTGTTTATTTAAGGAGATTGTTTCTTAAAGAAAGTTTTTATTCTAAATTTTTTACAAATAATAATGTAAAAAGTATTTATTTTATAACAATATTACTAACTTCTGCTTTAGGTGAAAGTATTACCATTTTCGGGCTTATATTGGTTCTTCTTGGAAAAAATATGACTTTATTTATTGTTTTTGGAGCAACTGCATCTGTAATAATGCTTTTTAATAAACCGAATATTGAGGAATATGAAAAATTTAAAGAAAACTTTGAGTCTAATAATTAATAAGGATATTATTTCTTTAGCAAAACCTGAAAGTTATGACTTTATATATTTTTCACTCCCTTTTATTGTATTATTTATTTAATTTGAAAATACTCATAAAATTTAAACTTAGGTTAAATTTCGGCGTAAAAGATGTAGAGGTGAGGTAGTACCTCACCTAAAGGCTTTGGAGCAAAAATAAGACAATTTGGCTTATTTTTTCTTATAAACTTGCAATATTGAATATCTTAAAACCTGACAGAAGTCACAAAACAATGATAAAGAATGCTATATCTATATACCCACCCCACCGATAAATCGGCACCCCTCCACTTATTTTACAAGTAAAATGTAGGGGAATTAATAGCTATTTA
>Ga0256827_10000597_pt1 | contig 22694 bp, 17 predicted proteins | sample CV84metaG_FD_185977 | JGI IMG/M metagenome (GOLD analysis project Ga0256827, IMG submission 185977) | Hydrothermal vent microbial communities from East Pacific Rise, Pacific Ocean - CV84 | ecosystem: Environmental > Aquatic > Marine > Hydrothermal vents | place: Pacific Ocean: East Pacific Rise... | reverse complement strand
AATAACTTTTAATGATGGTGCTGGTGTAGCTCAGTTGGCTAGAGCAGCTGATTTGTAATCAGCAGGTCGGGGGTTCGAGTCCCTTCACCAGCTCCATAGAAATATAATTATCAGTGTTTGTACCAGTAAAACAACAAACAAATATAAGTGGTGAGTTACTCAAGTGGCCAACGAGGGCAGACTGTAAATCTGCTGACTATGTCTTCGAAGGTTCGAATCCTTCACTCACCACCATATACGTTAAGTTGCATAAATGAACGACGCGGGCGTAGCTCAGTGGCTAGAGTTCCTGCCTTCCAAGCAGGCTGTCGAGGGTTCGAATCCCTTCGCCCGCTCCATGAACTGGGAGCTGTGTGAATTATGTACTTAACACTTATTACTTCACATCTTAAAAGCTTTCCAACATTTATTTATGAATTTAACAATTAAAATATACTTTTGTGTATTAAAAGCGACTAGTCGCGTGAACACTCTGTTAAAGAGAACACAGCGTTAGCGTAGCTTTGTTTGGCTTTGCCGAAAAAGCGTCCAATATATATTGATGCCCATATGGCTCAGGGGTAGAGCACTTCCTTGGTAAGGAAGAGGTCGTGAGTTCAAGTCTCACTATGGGCTCCAGAATGGGTAAACCTAACGGTATGGACAAGTGTGTAGTACCTGTACTATACTCCTGTCCATATAGGTTAAACACAGATTAAGAAGATTTGGGTATAATACTGCCTTTATAAAACATTTTACGCTAGGAGAAAAGCATGGCTAAAGAAAAATTCGAACGAACAAAACCGCATGTTAACATCGGTACTATCGGTCACGTTGACCACGGAAAAACTACATTAACAGCAGCTATTACAGCTGTACTTGCTGTAGCAGGTGATACTGAGCTTATGGATTATGATGCAATCGATAATGCACCAGAAGAGAGAGAAAGAGGAATTACAATTGCTACTTCTCACGTAGAATATGAAACTGAAAATAGACACTACGCTCACGTAGATTGTCCAGGTCACGCGGATTACGTTAAAAACATGATTACAGGTGCTGCTCAAATGGACGGTGCTATTCTTGTTATTGCTGCAACTGATGGACCAATGGCACAAACTAGAGAGCATATCCTTCTTTCTAAGCAAGTAGGTGTACCTTACATCGTTGTATTCTTGAACAAAGAAGATCAACTTGATGATGAAGATAAAGAAGAGATGTTAGAGCTTGTAGAGATGGAAGTAAGAGAACTTCTTTCTGAGTATGACTTCCCGGGTGACGATACACCAATCGTAGCTGGTTCAGCATTCCAAGCACTTGAAGAAGCTAAAACTGGTACTCTTGGTGAGTGGTCAGCAAAAATTACTGAGCTTATGGCTCAAGTAGATGCGTATATCCCAGAGCCAAAAAGAGAAACTGATAAAGATTTCCTTATGGCAATTGAAGATATCTTTACTATCCAAGGTCGTGGTACAGTTGTAACCGGTAAAGTGGATAGAGGTCAAGTATGTGTTGGTGATGATGTAGAAATCGTTGGTCTTAAAGATACACAAAAAACAACAGTAACTGGTGTTGAAATGTTCCGTAAGGAAATGGATTGTGGTCTTGCTGGAGATAACTGTGGTGTTCTTATCCGTGGTATCGATAAAGAAGCTGTACAAAGAGGTATGGTTCTTTGTAAACCAGGTTCAATCACACCTCATACACAATTTGAAGCTGAGATCTATGTTCTTACTAAAGAAGAGGGTGGTAGACACACTCCATTCTTTGACAACTATAGACCACAGTTTTATGTACGTACAACAGACGTAACCGGTTCAGTGAAACTTCAAGAAGGTACTGAAATGGTCATGCCAGGAGACAACGTTAAAATCAATGTTGAGCTTATCGCACCTGTTGCACTTGATGAAGGTACTAAATTCGCTATCCGTGAGGGTGGTAGAACTGTTGGTGCCGGTGTTGTTTCTAAGATCATCGCTTAGTCAAACACCCTGTAAGAGAGTTTAAGTCTCTCTTACAACTTATCATAGGAGATAACAATGAGAGAAACAGTTCACCTTGGTTGTGAGAAGTGTACAAGACGTAACTATCATACAACTAAGAATAAAAAAACAACAACAGAAAAACTTGCACTTAAGAAATATTGTAAGTGGTGTAAAGAGCATACTGTTCATAAAGAGATGAAGCTGTAACAGGCTTTAACTCTTTATCTTTAGGCCAATAGCTCAGTTGGTAGAGCACTGGTCTCCAAAACCAGGTGCCGGGGGTTCGAGTCCCTCTTGGCCTGCCATAACAAAGGTAATAGACATGGGAAAAATTTCAACATTTATTGCAAACGCGAAAGCGGAGATCCATAAAGTAATATTTCCAACAAAAGTACAAGTAAGACAAGCATTTTTAGCAGTTGTTCTCGTAGTAACTGTAATATCAATATTTTTAGCATTGGTTGACCTTATGATGTCATCCATCGTATCATCAGTTTTATAGGATAAACAATGGCTTTTCAATGGTATGCAATTCAAACATATTCAGGATCTGAACAATCAGTAAAAAGAGCAATTGAGCAACTAGTCATCGATCATGGTATCGAAGAGAAAGTTGAACGTATTGTTGTTCCTACAGAAGAAGTGATAGAAGTAAAGAATGGTGAGAAAAAAATTACTGAACGTACACTCTATTCAGGGTATGCTTTCGCACATATAGACCTGGATACTGATCTTTGGCATAAGATACAATCTCTGCCAAGAGTATCTAGATTTATCGGTGAACAAAAGACACCTACTGCTTTAACTGAAGCAGATATCAAAGTGATCTTAGACAAGATGGAGCAAAAATCTGCACCAAGACCTAAGGTTGATTTTGAAACAGGTGAAATGGTACGTATTATTGATGGACCATTCGCTAACTTTACAGGGATGGTTGAAGAGTATGATCTTGACCATGGAAAGTTAAAGTTAAATGTTTCGATCTTTGGTAGAAATACACCGGTAGAAATACTCTACACGCAAGTAGAAAAAATAATATAACCGCATAACGGTTAAATCAAACAAAGGAAGAACAGATGGCAAAAAAGATAGCTGAAAAGTTTAAAATGATGATCCCTGCAGGATCTGCAAACCCATCACCACCGGTAGGTCCAGCACTTGGACAACGTGGTGTAAATATTATGGAGTTTTGTAAAGCTTTTAATGAAAAAACAAAAGATCAAATGGGATTTAAAGTACCTGTAATTGTAACAGTATATGCAGATAAAAGTTTCACAATGGAGACAAAGCAACCACCTGCATCTGAGCTTATTTTGAAAGCAGCTGGACTTAAAAAAGGTACAGATAACCCGATTCTTAATAAAGTAGGAACGATCACAAAAGCAAAACTTGATGAGATCATTGAGAGAAAAATTGTTGATATGAATACAAATGATAAAGAGATGGCAGCAAATATTATTGCCGGAACTTGTAGAAGTATGGGTGTTGAAATCGTAGACTAAGTTAAGTCTGTTTGATAAAAAAGTAAAATCATTACCACATAGATTTAAAATATGTGGGAGCATAATTAGCGGAGAAAATAATGGCAAAAAAAATAAGTAAAAGAAGAGAAGCACTCCTTAAAAAAGTAGATGCAACTAAAGAGTATAGTGTTGATGAAGCAATGGCTACACTTAAAGAGCTTAAATCAGCAAAATTTGATGAAACAGTTGAAGTGGCATTAAACCTCAATGTTGACCCAAGACATGCTGATCAGATGGTAAGAGGATCAGTTGTTCTTCCAAACGGAACTGGTAAAAAAGTAAGAGTAGCAGTATTTGCAAAAGATGCTAAAGCGGATGAAGCGAAAGCTGCAGGTGCAGATTTGGTAGGTTCAGATGAGCTTATTGAGCAAATCCAAGCAGGGAATATTGATTTTGATATCGTGATCTCTACACCGGATATGATGGGTGTTCTTGGTAAAGTCGCAAGAGTACTTGGACCAAAAGGTCTTATGCCAAATCCTAAGACAGGTACAGTAACGATGGATGTTACTAAGGCTGTTGAAAATGCTAAAGGTGGACAAGTTAACTTTAGAGTAGATAAAAAAGGGAACATCCACGCAGGTATCGGTAAAATCTCATTTGATATCGAAAAGATCAAAGAAAATTTTAATACACTTTTGGAAACTATCAACAGAGCTAAACCAGCATCTGCAAAAGGTAGATTTATCACTAATGCAGCGATCTCACTCACAATGAGCCCATCCATTACACTTGATACATCAGAAGTAATGGATATTAAATAATTTATCTTTCAAGAAGGCTTTTGCCTTCTTTGATTATTTTCAAACAAGCACTTTATTTAGTTTTTGTTTGAGGGTAATTTTTACTACTCATAATCTTAGATTTAAGATAAAAGGGGCGAAAGCTTAATTAGTCTACTTGAAAAGGTAGATGTGTTGGATATTTCTAATACCCTTTTAGAGATCGGAAGGAGAATATATGACTAGAACTAGAAAAGAAGAGTTAGTTGCAGAAATGACAGCAGAGTTTAAAGATGCTGGTGCCATTATCGTTTGTGATTACAAAGGTATGACTGTTGAAAATCTTGAGATCGTAAGAAATCTTGCAAAAGATGAAGAGACTAAAGTCAAAGTAGTTAAAAATAGACTGGCAATGATCGCATTAAAAAATGCAGGTTGTGAAGTAGTAGATTTTAAAGACACAAACCTTGTAATCTGGGGTGATACACAGGTTTTGCCTTGTAAAATTGCTGATAAAGCTGCGACTGAATTCAAAGATAGTTTTGCAATCAAAACTGGTTTGATCCAGGGTGAAGTTGCTAGTATGGATACGATTATGGCTATGGCTAAACTTCCTACTAGAGATGAACTTATCGGTATGCTTCTTAATGTATGGAATGCACCGGTTCAAAACTTTACTATTGGTATGCAGGCACTTGCAACTAAAAAAGAAGAAGCGTAGGGTGGTGAGAGCCATGAGGCTCTTTTGATTTAAAATGCAAAGGCATTTATAATAACTATTTAAGGAATTAATTATGGCAACAACTAAAGAAGATGTTCTTGAGTTTATCTCAAACATGTCAGTACTTGAGCTTTCTGAGCTTGTAAAAGAATTTGAAGAGAAATTTGGCGTATCTGCACAAGCTACAGTAGTAGCTGCTGGCGGAGCTGCTGCTGGTGGCGAAGCTGCTGAAGCACAAACTGAGTTTGATGTAGTTCTTACAGATGCAGGGGACAAAAAGATCAATGCAATTAAAGTAGTAAGAGCAATCACTGGTCTTGGACTTAAAGAAGCAAAAGCTGCTGTTGAAGAAACTCCATCTGTACTTAAAGAAGCTGTTTCTAAAGAAGAAGCTGAAGAGTTCAAAAAACAGATCGAAGAAGCTGGCGCTAAATGTGAGCTTAAATAAGTCTAAGGACTTACTGAGACTAGGTACTTTTACCTGGTCTCACTCTACAGATATAGTTAAAAGCTATTCGGAGACATTTCATACCCTCCTCTAATAGTTTCTTTGTGTATCTAAAAGTAGTTTGATTGCAAACTATTGTAACGATATTAATTCGCTAATTATACAGACAATACTAACACCACTACAAGGACAAATATGTTAAATTCTTTGCATTCTGGTAACAGACTTCGTGTTGACTTTTCTAAAACTCCAAGAGAGATAGAAATTCCAAACTTACTTCAACTTCAACAAAAAAGTTATGAAAACTTTTTAATGTTAGGTGAAAAAGATAGAAAAAATTCTACATTAGAGAAAGTTTTCAGATCATCTTTCCCTATTCATGATCAGCAAAACAGATTGACACTTACGTATAAGAACTCTGAGATCATCAAACCGAAATATACAGTAAGAGAGTGTATGGAGAGAGGATTAACCTACTCTGTATCACTTAAAATGAATATTGCCCTGACTATCTGGAACAGAGATGAGAAAACAGGTGAAAAACTTGATCCTAAGGAGATCAAAGAGCAAGCAGTATTTGTTCGTGATATCCCTTTAATGACGGAAAGAACTTCATTTGTGGTAAACGGTGTTGAGAGAGTGATTGTCAATCAACTTCATAGGTCTCCCGGAGTTATCTTTAAAGAAGAAGAGGGTACGACCGTTGGTGCAGGTATGCTTTACTCAGCTCAGATCATACCTGATCGTGGTTCATGGCTCTATTTTGAGTATGACTCAAAAGATATTCTCTATGCACGTATCAATAAAAGAAGAAAGATCCCCGTCACGATCCTTTTTAGAGCATTGGATTATTCTAAAGATGATATTGTAAAACTATTCTATACAACAAAAGAGATCAGTATTAAAGATAACAGATTTTTAGTAAAATTTGATGCAGAAGACTTTGGTGGTAGAGCAGAGTATGATGTAAAAGATATTGATGGGAATACGGTTGTCAATGCAGGGAAAAGACTCACAAAGAAAAAGGCACAAAAGCTTATTGATGATGGTTTAGAGTGGATTGAGTATCCTCTTGAAGTATTAATGGAGAGACACTTAGCAACAGCAGTGATTGATCAGGAGAGTGGTGAAGTTCTCTATGATACGGTATCTCCATTGGATGAGAGTAAACTTAAGAAAATGATCGAACAAGGTATTGATAAAATTGAAATCATCAATGACCTTGCAGAAGGTGCTGACCGTTCTATTATTAATGCATTTATTGCTGATAATGAAAGTCTTAGACTCCTGAAACAGACGGAAGAAATAGATGATGAGAACGTACTTGCTGCCATTCGTATCTATAAAGTGATGAGACCGGGTGAACCGGTGACTCCTGAAGCAGCAAAATCATTCTTAAGACAGCTTTTCTTTGATCCTGAAAGATATGACCTTACACAAGTTGGGCGTATGAAAATGAACCATAAATTGGGGCTTGATACACCAGAATATGTGACTGTATTAACTGCTGAAGATCTTATTAATACAGTGAAATACTTGATCAAAGTAAAAAATGGTCAGGGACACATTGATGACAGAGATCACTTAGGTAACAGAAGAATTAGAGCAATCGGTGAACTACTTGGTAATGAGTTACATAATGGTCTTGTGAAGATGCAAAAAGCGATCAAAGATAAGATGACCACAGTATCTGGTACACTTGATGAGCTCATGCCACACGATCTTGTAAACTCTAAGATGATCACTAATACTATTTTAGAATTTTTCTCATCGGGTCAGCTTTCACAATTTATGGATCAGACGAATCCACTTTCTGAAGTCACACATAAAAGAAGACTCTCCGCACTTGGTGAGGGTGGTCTTGTGAAAGAGAGAGCCGGATTTGAAGTGAGAGATGTACACCCTACGCATTATGGTCGTATCTGTCCAATTGAGACTCCAGAAGGTCAGAATATTGGTCTTATCAATACCTTGGCTACGTACTCAAAAGTAAATGAGCATGGATTTATTGAAGCACCGTACAAAGTGGTGAAAGATTGTCAAGTAATGGATGAGATCGTCTATATCACTGCAACACAGGAAGAGGATAAATGTATTGCTCCTGCTTCAACTGTGGTAGATGAAAAAGGGCGTATTGTTGAAGATCTTATTGAGACAAGACTCAATGGTAACATTGAACTTAATGATGCTAAACGTGTGGATCTTATTGATATTTCTCCATTGATGATCTCAGGTTCGGCTGCTGCTTTGATCCCATTCTTGGAGCACGATGATGCGAACCGTGCATTGATGGGTTCAAACATGCAACGCCAGGCAGTCCCTCTTCTTAAAACAGATGCACCGGTTGTCGGTACAGGTATGGAAGCGATCGTTTCTCGTGATGCCTGGGAAGCGGTGAAAGCCAAAAGAGCCGGTAAAGTTGAAAAAGTAGATGCGAAAAATATCTACATCATGGGTGAGGATGAGACAGGCGTATTTATTGACCATTATCCTCTTGAAAAGAATATGAGAACCAACCAGAATACAACCTTTACACAAACACCAATTGTAAAACTTGGTGATGTGATAAAATCAGGTCAGATCGTTGCAGATGGTGCAAATATGGATCAAGGTGAGCTTGCGATAGGTAAGAACATCATGGTTGCATTTATGCCTTGGTACGGATATAACTATGAGGATGCGATCATTATCTCTGAGAAGATCCTACGTGAAGACACCTTTACATCTGTGCATACCTATGAGAAAGAGGTAGAAGCAAGAGAACTTAAGCACGGTACAGAAGAGATCACACGTGATATTCCGAATATCCGTGAAGATGAGTTACTTCACCTTGATGAGAGTGGGATCGTTCAGATCGGTACGTATGTAAAACCGGGAATGATCCTTGTAGGTAAGGTTTCTCCTAAAGGTGAAATCAAACCAACTCCGGAAGAGAGACTTCTAAGAGCGATCTTTGGTGAAAAAGCAGGGCACGTAGTGAATAAATCACTCTATTGTCCTGCTTCTATGGAGGGTGTGGTTGTAGATATTAAAGTCTTTACGAAAAAAGGCTATGAGAAAGATGCCCGTGCAATCCAAGCATATGAAGAAGAGAAAGCAATTTTAGATTCAGATCATCATGACCAATTACTTATGATCGATAGAGAAGAGATCTTGCGTATTGCTAACTACCTTGCGAGCCAGGCGTTGGCAAAAGATGTGACTATCGGTGAAGTAGAATTTAAAGCAGGATCAAAGATCACGGAAGAGACGATCAAAGAGGTAAATAGATTTGCCCTTAGAGGTGTGGTACAGTCTTACTCTGATGATGTACAAAATGAGTATGAATCATTGAAAAACTACTTCTTAAAGCAGAAAAAAAGATTGAAGAATGACCATGAAGAGAAATTAAGTATTCTTGAAAAAGATGATATCCTTCCTTCCGGTGTGACTAAGCTTGTTAAGATCTATATCGCAACAAAAAGAAAGCTCAAAGTTGGGGATAAGATGGCAGGACGTCACGGAAACAAAGGTATTGTTTCCAACATCGTCCCAGAGATTGATATGCCATATATGGAAGATGGAAGACCCGTTGAGATCATCCTTAACCCATTAGGGGTACCTTCTCGTATGAACATTGGGCAAATTCTTGAAGTGCACCTTGGGCTAGTAGGTAAGCGTCTTGGTGAGCAGATCCAAGATATGTTTGAGAATAAGCAGAAAGATTTTGTGAAAGAGCTTAGAGCGAAGATGATTGAGATTGCTGATGTGGCTAAATTAATGAATGCTAAGGAACTTCTTACTAATATGAGTGATGAAGATTTGATCACATATGGTAGAGACTGGTCAACAGGTGTAAAGTTTGCGGCACCGGTATTTGAAGGAACAAATCAAGCTGAGTTTGATAAATTGTTTGAGCTTGCCAAAATTGATGCTGATGGAAAGATGACACTCTTTGACGGTAAAACAGGTGAGAAGATGATCGAACGTGTAAATGTTGGATATATGTATATGCTTAAACTTCACCACTTGGTTGATGAAAAAGTGCATGCCCGTTCAACAGGACCGTACTCATTGGTGACACAACAACCAGTTGGTGGTAAAGCCCTCTTTGGTGGACAGAGATTTGGGGAGATGGAAGTTTGGGCACTAGAAGCGTATGGTGCAGCACATATCCTGAAAGAGATGTTGACGATCAAGTCAGATGATGTTGAAGGACGAGCTAGAGCATACAGAGCTATTACTAAAGGTGAGTCTGTACCGGAATCAGGTGTACCTGAGACCATGTTCGTATTGACCAAAGAGCTTCAGGCACTTGGGCTTGATACAGAATTATATGAGAGTAAAAAAGAAGTGGAGGGTGAAGATGAGTAAGTTTTTAGAGAATTTAACACCAATTGATCTTAACAGTGAAGAGAGACCAAAGGATATAGCAGCTTTACAACTTAGAGTTGCAAGTCCGGAGAAAATCCTTTCTTGGAGTTTTGGTGAAGTAAAAAAACCAGAAACCATTAATTATAGAACCCTTAAACCGGAGCGTGATGGACTTTTTTGTGCAAAAATATTTGGACCAATCAGAGACTATGAGTGTCTTTGTGGTAAATATAAAAAGATGCGTTACAAAGGTGTTGTATGTGAAAAATGTGGTGTTGAGGTTACTACGTCTAAAGTAAGACGTAACCGTATGGGGCATATTGATCTTATTGCTCCGGTAGCACATATTTGGTATGTCTCTTCTTTACCATCAAGAATCGGTACACTTTTAGGTGTTAAAATGAAAGATCTTGAGCGTGTACTCTATTATGAAGCATATATTGTCAAAAGCCCTGGTGAAGCAAGCTATGATAATGAAGGATTGAATCCATTACAGAAATATGACGTGCTTAATGAAGAACAGTATCAGCAGATCGTACAGCGTTTTGGAGATACAGGGCTTGATGCACGTATGGGTGGGGAGATCGTACAAGAGTTACTTGCAGATCTTGATCTTGTTGATATGTTTGCACAATTGAAAGAGGATATTCAGGCAACGAAATCAGAAGCCAAAAGAAAAACAATTGTTAAAAGATTGAAAGTCATTGAAGCATTTCTTCACTCAGGCAATCGTCCTGAGTGGATGATGTTAACACAACTGCCAGTACTTCCACCGGATCTTAGACCGCTTGTAAGTCTTGATGGCGGTAAGTTTGCTGTTTCAGATGTAAATGACTTGTACCGAAGAGTAATCAACCGTAACCAACGTTTGAAAAGATTAGTAGAACTTGATGCTCCGGAGATCATTGTAAGAAATGAAAAGCGTATGCTTCAAGAGGCAGTAGATGCACTCTTTGACAATGGTCGTCGTGGTAATGCTGTAAAAGGTGCAAACAAGAGACCGTTGAAGTCACTTTCAGAAGTGATCAAAGGTAAACAAGGACGATTTAGACAAAACCTTCTTGGTAAACGTGTTGACTTCTCTGGACGTTCTGTTATTGTTGTAGGACCTGATCTTCGTATGGACCAATGTGGACTTCCAAAGAAAATGGCGATCGAGCTCTTTAAGCCGCATTTGATGGCTAAACTTGAAGAGAAGGGTTATGCAACAACGCTTAAACAAGCGAAGAAAATGATTGAAAAGCAAGAAAATGAAGTATGGGAGTGTTTGGAAGAAGTGGTTGAAAACTATCCAGTTCTCTTGAACCGTGCACCAACACTTCATAAATTGTCAATTCAAGCGTTTCATCCAAGATTGATCGAGGGTAAAGCGATCCAATTACACCCACTTGTCTGTTCTGCGTTCAATGCCGACTTCGATGGTGACCAGATGGCAGTGCATATACCACTTTCAGATGAGGCAATTGCTGAAGCAAAAGTATTGATGTTGGCATCGATGAATATTTTGCTCCCTGCATCAGGTAAAGCGATTGCAGTACCTTCACAGGATATGATTTTGGGTCTTTACTATCTTACACTTGAGAAGAATGATGTAAAAGGTGAAAATAAACTTTTCTCTTCAGTGGAAGAGGTAGAAATTGCCTTTGAACAAAATGCTTTAGATCTTAATGCACGTATTAGAACAGTTATTGACGGTAAGATAGCAAAATCAACAGCAGGTAGATTGATTCTTAAATCAATCATTCCTGATTATGTACCTGAAAAGTTTTGGAATAAAATACTTAAGAAAAAAGACATTGGTGCATTGGTTGACTATATCTATAAGATAGGTGGGGTTGCAGAGACTGCCGGTTTCCTTGACAATCTTAAGGATATGGGTTTCAAATATGCAACTAAAGTAGGTGTTTCTATCTCTATTGATGATATTAAAATACCTGAGTTGAAAGTAGGCCGTGTTACTGAAGCTAAAGAGAGTGTAAAAGAGATCCAGAGACAATTTGGAGCTGGGCTTTTAACAGATCAAGAGCGTTATAATAAAATTATTGATATCTGGACAGATGCGAACAATGGTATTGCTGAGGGACTTATGTCTTTGATCAAACAAGATAAAGATGGGTTTAACTCAGTACACATGATGGCTGATTCAGGGGCAAGAGGTTCTGCCGCTCAAATTAGACAGCTCTCAGGTATGAGGGGTCTTATGGCGAAATCAGATGGATCGATCATTGAGACACCGATCACCTCTAACTTCCGTGAAGGTCTAAATGTACTTGAGTACTTTATTTCAACCCACGGTGCAAGAAAAGGTTTGGCTGATACCGCACTGAAGACAGCGAATGCAGGTTATTTGACAAGAAAACTTATTGATGTTGCACAGAATGTAAAAATTGCTATGACTGATTGTGGTACACATGAAGGTGTTGAAGTATCTGATATTGTTGTAGGTAATGAGATGATCGAGCCATTAGCAGATCGTATCTACGGTAGAGTATTGGCTGAAGATATTATCGACCCTATTACTTCAGAGGTACTTGTGTCAGAAGGTACAATGATCGATGAAGAGACAGCATCCAGAGTACAAGATGCAGGTGTAAGATCTGTTGTAATGAGAGCACCTTCAAGCTGTAAGGCACCAAAAGGTATCTGTGCAAAATGTTATGGTCTCAATATGGCAGACAACAAAATGGTAAAACGTGGAGAAGCAGTTGGAGTTATTGCTGCACAATCCATTGGTGAGCCTGGTACACAGTTGACCCTTCGTACGTTCCACACGGGTGGTACAGCAACTGCAGGGAAAGAAGAGCGTTCTGTTGTAGCAGCTAAAGAAGGTTTTGTAAGATATTATAACCTTTCTGTTTACCGTAACAGAGAGGGTAATCTAATTGTTGCTAACAGAAGAAATGCCGGTGTCCTTTTGGTTGAGCCAAAGATCAAAGCTGTGACTTCAGGTAAAGTTTCAATCATTGTAACACATGATGAAGTAGTAGTTTCAGTACAGGCAAAAGGTCAAGATGAGGTAAAATATAACCTTAGAAAATCTGATGTTGCAAAATCAAATGAACTTGCAGGTGTTGCAGGTAAGCTTGAAGGGAAACTCTTCTTGCCTCTTAAAGATGGAGATAAGGTAGCAGAGGGAGACTCTATTGTTGAAGTGATCAATGAGGGTTGGTCAGTACCAAGTCGTATTCCTTTTGCCTCTGAACTTAAAGTGGAAGATGGTGCACCTGTTACACAAGAGGTGAAGGCTGAGTCTAAAGGTATCGTGAAATTTTTCTTGCTTAAAGGGGATTATCTTGAAGCAACAGATAAGTTCAATGCGGGTACTAAAGTAGATGAAAAAGGTCTCTTTGCCGTGATCGTTGATGAGAATAACAGAGAAGCAGCAAGACATTATATTTCAAGAGGTTCTGTGGTTAAAGTAGATAGCAATGCATCAGTAGAAAGAGGTGCTACACTTTCTGCTCCTGAAATTTCTACACAAGTAGTGATCGCAGAATGGGATCCATACTCAGAGCCTATTATTGCTGAGCAAAAAGGGACATTGAAGTTTGAAGATATCATTCCGGGAGTGACAGTGGTTGAACAGTTTGACGAAGTGACAGGTGATACTAGACTTGAATTGAATGAGTATATTCCAGCAGCCTATAAACCAGCGATCATTCTTGCAACAGAAAGTGGAGAGTTGATCCGTTATCAGCTTGATCCTAAGACGATCCTCTTTGTAAAAGACGGTGATGATGTAAGTATTGCTGATATCTTGGCTAAAACACCAAAAGCAGCGATCAAATCGAAAGATATTACCGGGGGTCTTCCAAGAGTATCTGAACTCTTTGAAGCAAGACGTCCCAAAGATATTGCATTGATCGCACAGATTGATGGTACGGTTAGTTTCGGTAAGCCTTTACGTGGTAAAGAGAGATTGATCATCAGTGGTGAGAATGGTCAGATCACGGAACAATTTATCGATAAAAATAAAGTAGCACTTGTACATACCGGTGAGTATGTGCATGCAGGTGAAAAACTGACTGACGGTGTAGTATCAAGTCATGATATTCTTGCCGCACTTGGTGAGAAAGCATTGTATGAGTATATTGTTTCTGAAGTTCAAATGGTTTATCGTCGTCAAGGGGTTAATATCTCAGATAAACATATTGAGATCGTTACTTCTCAAATGATGAGACAAGTAAAAGTAGTTGAGTCTGGTGACTCTAAGTTTATTGCAGGAGATATCGTTTCTCGTCGCAAGTTCCAAGAGGAAAATGAGGCAGTAATTAAACTTGGCGGTGAACCATCTATTGCTGAACCAATGCTTGTAGGTATTACACGTTCAGCAGTTGGTGCTGACTCTATCATCTCTGCAGCATCATTCCAAGATACGACAAAAGTATTGACTTCTGCTTCTATTGCAGGGACTGTTGATATGCTTGAAGATCTAAAAGAAAATGTTGTTATTGGTCGTCTTATCCCAGTGGGAACTGGAATGATCGATCTTGATGATGTAAAATTGACTGCTGTTGAGTAGTTAATTTTTAATTAAAAATCTCCCTATATCTAGTGGTCGATTTTATCGACCCTACGGTATACCTCTTCTCTATAAGAAAAAATCAAGAATTTTTCGATATAATATGCCTCCAAAAATCTGTATGATTTAGGCTAGATAAAAGCGTTTGCTTAAACGTTATTATGTGGTGTAAGAACCCAGATTCAAGAGAGAGATCTCAATTCAAACTAACCATAAACCATAAAATGGAAAATGGAAATACATAAAAGGAAACGATTTGCCTACAATTAACCAATTGATTCGTAAAGAACGTAAAAAGCAAGTGAAAAAATCAAAATCACCTGCACTCGTAAAATGTCCTCAAAGAAGAGGCGTATGTACCAGAGTTTACACAACAACTCCAAAGAAACCTAACTCAGCTTTGAGAAAAGTTGCAAAAGTTAGATTAACTTCCGGATTTGAAGTGATCTCATATATCGGTGGTGAAGGTCACAACCTTCAAGAGCACTCTATCGTACTAGTACGTGGAGGAAGAATTAAAGATTTACCTGGTGTGAAGTATCACATCGTTCGTGGTGCATTAGATGCTTCAGGAGTAAATGGTAGAACTGTTGCTCGTTCTAAATATGGTACAAAAAAACCTAAAAAATAATTAATCTTTAATATCTCATCAAAGATGTAAGCTTTAGTGAGATGAATTGAGTAGTAGCTTTGCTGCTAATCAAGAAGAAATAATATGGTGGAAAGTAAAAGTTTAGTCTGGGAACAGACTTCGAACAGGTGTTGTTATAAATCTTTGTAAGATTTACCTTAGGGAACAAGACTTGAGTAAATTATAATAATTGAAGGAATCTCAAATGAGAAGAAGAAAAGCTCCCGTTAGACCGGTATTGCCAGATCCAGTACACGGTTCTAAAGTATTAACAAAATTCATCAATGCTATCATGCTTGGTGGTAAAAAAAGTGTCGCGCAAAAAGTAATGTATGCTGCGTTAGAAAGAATTGAATCAAAATCTGGTGAAAAAGGTATTGAAGTATTCAGCAAAGCAATGGATAATGTCAAACCTGTAATGGAAGTAAAATCAAGAAGAGTCGGTGGAGCAACATACCAAGTGCCTATCGAAGTTAGACCTGCAAGACAACAGTCACTCGGGATCAGATGGATCGTTGATGCAGCTAGAAAAAGAAATGAAAGAACTATGATGGAGCGTTTAAGTAATGAACTTATGGATGCTGCAACTGAGAAAGGTTCTGCTTTCAAGAAGAAAGAAGATACGTATAAAATGGCAGAAGCTAACAAAGCATTTGCTCACTATAGATGGTAAGGAAATAAGTTATGGCAAGAACGCATAAGCTTGAAGACGTAAGAAATATCGGTATTGCTGCTCACATTGATGCAGGTAAAACAACAACAACAGAAAGAATTCTTTTCTATACAGGTGTTGAGCATAAGATCGGTGAAGTTCACGATGGTGCTGCAACGATGGACTGGATGGAGCAAGAGCAGGAAAGAGGTATTACAATTACTTCTGCTGCGACTACTTGTGAATGGAATAAAAAGCAAATTAACATTATAGATACTCCGGGTCACGTTGACTTTACTATTGAAGTTGAACGTTCTATGAGAGTGCTTGATGGTGCTGTATCTGTATTCTGTGCAGTGGGTGGGGTTCAACCACAATCTGAGACAGTATGGAGACAAAGAAACCGTTATGGTGTACCATCAATTGTATTTGTAAACAAATATGACAGAACTGGTTCTGACTTTTATGAAGTTGAGAGACAAATTGTTGAAAGATTGAAAGGGAACCCTGTTCCAATTCAACTACCAATCGGTGCAGAAGAAAATTTCCAAGGTGTTGTTGATCTTGTTAAAATGAAAGCAATCGTTTGGGACAAAGATGCTGAAATGGGTTCTAATTACCATGTAGAAGAAATTCCAGAAGATATGGTTGAATTATCAGAAAAATATCGTGAAAAACTTATTGAAAGTATTTCTGAGGTTGATGGTAATGAAGAGCTTATGGAAAAATACATGGAAGGTGAAGACCTTACAGAAGATGAGATTGTAGCTGGAATCAAAGCTGCAACAATTGGTATGCATATTGTTCCTATGACTGTTGGGTCTGCCTTTAAAAATAAAGGTGTTCAGACTTTACTTGATGCTGTTGTTGCTTACCTTCCATCTCCGGTTGAAGCACCTGCGATCAAAGGTACTAAAATGGAAGATGAAGAGGCAGAAGTTGTCGTTGACTCTACTGATAATGGTCCATTTGCATCATTGGCATTTAAAATTATGACAGATCCTTTTGTTGGACAGTTGACATTTATCCGTGTATACCGTGGTTCTTTAGAGTCAGGTTCTTACGTACATAATTCAACTAAAGACAAAAAAGAGCGTATCGGTCGTATTATGAAAATGCACGCGATCAAAAGAGAAGAGATCTCTGAGATCTATGCCGGCGAGATCGGTGCAGTTGTGGGTCTTAAAAATACAACAACTGGAGATACACTCTGTTCAGACAAAGATAAAGTGGTTCTTGAAAGAATGGACTTCCCGGATCCGGTTATCTCTGTTGCAGTTGAGCCTAAAACAAAAGCCGATCAAGAGAAAATGGGTGTTGCACTTGGTAAACTAGCTGCAGAAGATCCATCTTTCCGTGTAGCTACAGATGAAGAATCTGGTCAAACTATTATTTCAGGAATGGGTGAACTTCACCTTGAAATTCTTGTAGATAGAATGAAAAGAGAATTTAATGTTGAAGCAGATGTTGGTGCACCGCAAGTTTCTTACCGTGAAACGATTAAAGAAGCTGTTGATCAAGAATACAAATATGCTAAACAGTCTGGTGGACGTGGACAATTTGGTCATGTATATCTTAAAATTGAACCACAAGAGCCAGGCTTTGGTTATGAGTTTGTTGATGCAGTTAAAGGTGGGGTAATTCCAAAAGAATTTATCAAGCCTGTTGATAAAGGTATTCAAGAAGCTATGGCTAGAGGTATCCAAGCAGGTTATCCTGTTGAAGATGTTAAAGTAACTGTATATGATGGTTCTTACCATGATGTCGATTCATCTGAAATGGCATTTAAACTTGCTGCTTCTATGGGATTCAGAGAAGGTTGTAAAAAGGCCAAGCCAATTATCTTGGAGCCTTTGATGAAAGTTGAAGTTGAAGTTCCTGAAGATTACATGGGTGACGTTATTGGTGATGTTGCTAAAAGACGTGGCCAAGTAACAGGTATGGATGACAGAGCTGGAAACAAAATCGTTAATGCGTTTGTACCACTTTCAGAAATGTTCGGTTACTCAACTGACCTACGTTCAATGACTCAAGGTCGTGCGACGTATGCGATGGAATTCGATCATTATGAAGAGGTTCCGCAGAATGTAGCTAAGGAAATCATCGAAAAGCGTAATAGCTAATTTCGGGTTTCTTTACCGCATATTCGACTGAACGAACTTTGTTTCGTTCGGTCACTTACCATGAGTAAGCTCTCTCACTACACAAAGCCCGTTCAATCAAATCTACAGCAAATTAACTCCGAACTTAACTATTACTAGTACTATTAAATATTATTCTATTTCAATAATGATTGTTTTATAATAGTATTTAAAGGAAAAAAATGAAATTCATCATAGATCTCATAGAAGATGTGCGTGAGCAGATAGGGAGTAATGAAGTATATGTCGTGACTGCCGGGTTATTAAAAACGGATGAAAATGATAATGAGAAACTGATCTATGCCGGAGAGGCACCTTTAAATATTACTACATTGGATGAGCAGAAGCGACAATTGATCTTTAAAATAGATGATAGTGGATCAAAATTGACCATAGGTGAACTTCTTCCGCCTCTGTTGATATCAGACATGGATAAAATGATGTATGAGCTTAGAATGGATGTAAATGTTCAATATAGGGATATGGAGATTGTGGGATTTGGTAAAAATAATGAGCAGAAGAAGTATATCCTATTTATTAGGATATAAAACTTCTTTTATCCGTTATGCGTAGACAGATTCTTTTTTAAACTCTTTAGTAAGCATTGCATAAAAGAGTGCTCTATATTTGTTTCTGTTTGATGTTCCCATCGCTTCACAAACTTTTTTGATAGCTGCATCAAATTTGGCATCATCAGCGGCTAATCCAAGTTTTTTTTGTAAGAAATTCTTTTTGACAGTCTCCAGTTCTGAAGCTTGTGAACATGACACGGTCTCACTGTCTTTTTTATAGATAGATGGACCAAGTCCTGTCGTTACTTTTGCGATAAGATCAGCTGACACGCTTAACCCAAGTTTTTTAGCTTCAGCAGTATAGTGCTCAATCTTTTCATCTCTTTTGCTCATTCTTCTTCCTTTATTATGAATTTAGTGCAATTAATTATAGCTAGTTAATTCTTTTAGGTCAAATATTGAGGTTTTTGTTCCAAAAGTAACCAATTCATATTTACTTTATGTTTGTGAGAAAAGTAGGCAATAGATTCAAATGGGATTTTTTTACGTTTTTTGATTACTGCATAGTATTGTGGATCGAGCTGAAGGGCTAAAGCAATATCTTTATCTAGTATCTTCTCTTTTTGAGTTTGAATGTGAAGCACTTTTTTAACCCTTTGCATCACTTCATAAAAATCTATCATCGTTGTCCTTCTTTATTATATAATGACATGATAATAGATTTTTCGCGTAAAGGTTAAAAATATGACATATTGTCATACTTTATTGTAAATGTGATGTTTGATTTTAGTTTTTTGTACTATCAATCTCTATAACAGTATGTACATTTCCTCTTGGGTTAAAATCTGCAACCAGTTTTATGGATTTTGGTGCCAGTTTGCTATAGAGTGCATCATAGATCTCATTGGCTGAATTTTCATGTGAAATATGTCTATACATAAATGAGTTGATATAGAGTTTGAGTGCTTTAAGTTCAATGACTTTTTTGTCCGGAACATAGGAGAGTCTCAGTGTAGCAAAATCAGGATACCCTGAACGTGGACACAGGCACATGAACTCTGGGAGTTCTATATGAATAGTATAGTTTTTTTCATGTTCATTTGGCCAGAAATTTTCCTCGGAATTGATGTCAAATTCCTGAATCTCTTTTTCACCGTATTTCATCTGTTTCCTTTAATTATATCTATCGATAAGTGTTTGTTCCGATATTGGTTTAGCAATACCGAATCCTTGTAGATAGTCAATACCCAGTGCTTTAAGTTTTGTCTTTTGTGAAGGTTTATCCACCCATTTTGCAACGGTGATGATATGCAGTTCTTTTGACATTTGAATGAGTGAACCAAGCATTGCGTGCGTATTGGCATCATCTAGTTTGGTAACATAATCTCTATCAAACTGGACAAGGTCAAATTTAAAATGTTTCATATACTCCATAGAAGCATTGGAAGAACCAAAGTTGTCAATCGCAATACGGATACCATTGGCTCTAAAGCTATTGAGTATTTTAAGGTAGCCACTGAGGTTGTGGTGTGTTTTTCTTTCATAAAGTTCTATGATCAAACGAGAGGGATCAATATGTTTCTCTTTTAGGTAAGCAAAAAATTTATCCTGAAAAGTTTTATCTCTTAAAGAGAAAGGAGAGAGGTTGAATGTAAATGCAATAGTCTCATCTACAAGTGGGAGCAGGTCAACGACATGTTTAAACAGAATAAAATCATATTCTCTCCCCAGACCCAGTCGATTGACGATAGGAAGATAGACTCTAGGAAGGATATCTCCTATAGTATCAGATGTAAGTTTGGCAGATATCTCATAGATATCTACTTGATCACTTTTTGTATTGAGTAGAGGTCTGAACGAGAGGAGAAGCTTTTCTTCTTTGATCGCTGTGATGATATTGGATTCGATCTGAGATATCTCTTGGGCATTTTGAATAAAGTTTACCTTTTTTTGTTCTGAAGTATCTTTTTTTTGTGCGGTAATAATATCTTTAAGTTGTAAAATGATCTTTTCAAAATCTTCACCGGTATGGGTAACGATTGCAAATTTATAATCCACTTCAATATCATTAATGGTTCTATTCTCTTCTATAAATTTTTCCATGATCGACTGTATCTGTTCATTGTTATCATTGAGGGCAACAACAAATTCTGCACCGTAAAGTCTACCTATAAAAACATTTTCCAACCCATGTTGTTTAAAGATAAGATTCAATTTGTGCACCATCGTATAGAGAAGAAGATCGATCTGTTCAATACTGTAATGTTCATTGAGTGTTGAGAGATTATCAATGATCAAGAGTACTAAAGATTTAGGTTTATAATGTTCCAACTTATGAATAAAGGCTTTCTGATTAAACCCTTGAGTGGTCTGATCAATGAGCGTCTCTTGTACACTGAGTTCTATAAGAAAATAGATAAAGTAGATTGTAATAAAAACAATACCGGCAATTAAAAATTTATTGGTGAGTGTAAGAGAGAGGGTCTCATCTTGAAAAAAGACAGCATAAAGAACCAGAAAAATAAGAACGAGTAGAGGAATACCTGCTCGAAGAGCAAGCTTAAATCGGCGTTCTCGTTCTTCCAATTCGGATAGTAACATTAGACATCCAAATGTTTTACATCTTTAGCATGGCTTTCGATGTAGTTTCTTCTTGGTTCTACTTCATCTCCCATAAAGAGTGTAAAGGTGTCACTTGCTTCTTCTACATTATCTATTCTTACTTGAAGGAGTTTTCTATTTTCCGGTGTCATGGTTGTTTCCCATAATTGCTCTGGATTCATTTCACCTAGACCTTTATATCGTTGGATATAGGCACCTTTTTTTGCAGACCCTTCTATCTGATTGAAGAGTTCCAAAAGATCTTTATCTTTAAATTCATCTGTAATGTGTTCTTGAATTCTTTGGTTGAGCTCTATGGCTTGGTTATATTGAGGATTTGTAAAGAGTACCTCATCGATGATAAGCTCTTCTAGACCATCATTGGTCTGTACAAAGAGATGGATCTCCTCTTCAGTAATATTTTTATTTAAGATATTGTATCCTAGTTGGGTAATATATTTTTCAATTGTTTTTCCCAATGCTTTATTAGAGGTACCGATAATATCAGGGTTTTCTATCATGTGACGGATGACTTCAGGGAGTGCAAAACGGTTTTCAAGATCTTTGAGTGCCATCTTATAATGCCCTACAAGTTTAAAGAGGTCTACAAGATCTGCTTGCCCCATTGTTTCACTTTCTATCGCATCAATACCATGCTCGATAAGAAAGTTATTGAGATCGGTATCGTCTTTTAGATAGGTCTCATTTTTTCCTTTTTTATAACGATACAATGGTGGTTGTGCAAGATAAAGATATCCTTTTTCAATGATAGGTTGCAAAAATCTAAAGAAGAATGTCATGAGGAGTGTTTGAATGTGAGATCCATCGACATCTGCATCGGTCATGATAATAACTTTATGATATCTGAGTTTTTCTTCATCAAACTCTTCCCCGATCCCACATCCAAGGGCAGTGATCATATTTTTGATCTCATCTGATTTAAGGATCTTCTCTAAGCGGGCTTTTTCAACATTTAGGATCTTACCTTTAAGCGGTAAGATCGCTTGAAATACTCTGTCACGTCCTTGCTTTGCAGAACCTCCGGCAGAATCCCCTTCCACCAGATAAATTTCTGAAATTTCAGGGTCTTTGCTTTGGCAGTCTGCCAGTTTACCAGGAAGCGTACCGATACTCATGGAGTCTTTACGCTTTACAAGATCTTTTGCTCTTTTTGCAGCATCTCTACCCCGAGCAGCAAGTAAGACTTGTGCCATAATCGCCTTAGCCTCTATAGGATTCTCTTCTAGATATTTGTTAAAGTTCTCAGAGAAAAATTTCTGTACTAACGGACGCACATAGGAAGAACCAAGTTTCCCTTTGGTTTGTCCCTCAAACTGTGGTTCGGGAACACGAACAGAAACAATAGCGAGTAGACCCTCTTTACAGTCATCACCGGTAATTTTAGTTCCCTTCTCTTTAGCATTAGCATTTTTAGCAATATAGCTTGCCATAGAACGTGTTAATCCTGCCCTAAATCCTGCCTCATGCGTACCACCATCGGCAGTCTTGATGTTGTTGACAAAAGAGAGTGATTTCTCAGAATCAGCATCACAATACATGAGCGCAATATCTATCTCGATATCATCTGCTTTACCTTGGAAGAATTGTGCTTTACTGAGTGGTTCTCTATTGTTCATATCTTCTACGAATTGTTTGATCCCGCCTTCAAAGTGGTAAAGCTCTTTGGTCCCATCCCTCTCATCTTTGAAATCAATAGTGATCTTTGGATTCAGGTAAGCAAGTTCTTTAAATCTTTTCATCAAGATCTCTTTTTGGAAAGTGGTACCCTCTGTAAAGATCGTATCATCGGCCCAGAACTCTATTTTTGTACCTTTTTTACGTGTTTTACCGGTAACGTCTAAAACCTCTTGAGGAATACCTGCTGCAAAAGATTGCTCATAGAT
>Ga0256827_10000596_pt1 | contig 22712 bp, 43 predicted proteins | sample CV84metaG_FD_185977 | JGI IMG/M metagenome (GOLD analysis project Ga0256827, IMG submission 185977) | Hydrothermal vent microbial communities from East Pacific Rise, Pacific Ocean - CV84 | ecosystem: Environmental > Aquatic > Marine > Hydrothermal vents | place: Pacific Ocean: East Pacific Rise... | reverse complement strand
ATTCTCGTAGAACAGGTAAATTTTTAATAAATTATCGTTCTGAACACGTAAATGAACCACACACTTGGGGTATATGGGGAGGAAAAATAGATAACGATGAAAATATCGAGGAAGCAGTAAAAAGAGAATTCAAAGAAGAAAGCGGATATGATAAAAACATTGTACTATTTCCAGCGTATGTATTTGAAAATGAAAATGGTAAATTCAAATATTATAATTTCATCGGTGTTATTGAAGATGAATTCACACCAGAGTTGGATTGGGAAAGTGAAGATTATAAATGGGTAGATAAAGATGAATTATTCAATCATGAAAATAAACATTTTGGACTGGAAAATTTATTGAAAGATTATGATACATATAAAATAATTGATAATATTGTCGATATTTTTTTACAACATATGGCTGACACATTCAAAAAAATCTATAATCCAATAGATATAATGGGTGCTCAACATCCTTTATTTGAAATCAAAAAGGCTGATTTAGATTTAATGATTGGTGATAATAAACAATTTGATAATGAACATTTTTATAGTAATGATTCAACATATTATATTACTTTCGATAATTCATATATATACTTACTATTAGAAATACAAATACTCGATAATAGATTCCATCAAACATATAAATTGATAAATCATAAAATTGCTGATATGTCATTTGATCTCACAAATAAAGAAGAAACTCACAAATTGATTGAAAAATTTGAAAAAAATTATAAGAAAAACAGAACAGTATCAAATTTCAATTTATAAACAATTAAAACAATTCATTTTTTTTAAACTATAATTCATAAAATAAATAGTTTAATGGAAAAATCACGAAATATATTAAAGAATATCAGTTTTGTCATAGTAGGTATTATGATTGGATTGATAATTTGTATGTTATCTCTTATTAAAAAATTTGATGATGATGAAAAAACACCAAAAACATTTGAAGAACAAGTAGAAGATATTTCTATTGGTGATACTATTGTACATACTATCTACGATGAAAATCATTTTGAAACAACAATCAAAGACACAATATTAATTTTAAATATAAAAGATAATCACGTAAAGTATTATCAGAAATATTATAATGACACAACATCAGCAAGATTAGATGTATTTGTTATGTTTTATGTAGATAAAAAATAATTATGATCAACGATAAAATATTAAGAAAAGCATATGATGTTTATGTAAAACAACATAATGAAAAAGGTACAATACATTTTTGCTTTGAAAATTTTGTAACATATTCAAATAAAACATTTATAAAATCTTTTATAGATAAAGTATTAAATGTCGAAAGAAAAAAGAAATTAAACATACTTAAATAATAATAATAATAATGATAAATATAGATATTTTAAAATTAGCATATAATAATTTGGCTATCGATTTACAAAAAGAACATGATGAAAATTCTGATGTTGGTGTATCAATACCATCATTTGAATGGTTTTGTGAATTAATATCATCTGACAGCCACATATTGTATGAACATTATGTGAAACCAATATATGAAAAAGAATTAAGAAAGAAAAAAATCAACAATTTAAAAGATGATTAGTGAAAAAGTATTAATAAAAGCATATGATAAATATGTGGATAATATGTCAAGAAGAGATTGGTATTATAAATATACATCATTCAAAGAATATTGTGTAACAAAATCAATAACTGTGTCTGATGATATTGAAATATCTTTTTATCATGAATATTATTTACCTACTTTAAAAGAATTAAGAAAGAAAAAAATCAATATTTTAAATGATGATTAACGAAAAAGATTTAAAAAAAGCATATGAAATCTATGTTAATGATATAGGTGATAGATTGTGGCATTATGAATATCAAATATTCAAAGAATATTGTGTAACAAAAACAATCGTACATGATGGTGATAAAGATAGATCATTCTATCATGAATATATTTCACCAATATTAAAACAACGAAAACAGAAAATAGAAAACATAATAAAATAGAAAACATGAGAACAGAAAAATTTGACTTTGATGATATACTATTAGAACCAGCAGATTCATCATACGTTTTAAGTAGAAAAAAATTAATAATAAAAGATGGTAGTGATCAATTGCCATTATTCACAGCACCAATGGACACAGTTATTAACTGGGATAACAGTTATCAATTCATTCTTAATGGTATAACATCAATCATACCAAGAACGTCTGATAGAAGTGATATAACAAAGAATAATAGAAATCAATGGTTTGCTTATTCAATGACAGAATTTGAAAAATTGTTTTTAAAAGATGATACTTACGTTTCTAAACAATTAGATACAGAAAAAATATATGCTCTAATTGATATAGCAAATGGACATATTAAACATCTTGAAGAAGTTGTTAAAATGTCAAAAGATAAATATGGTGATAGAGTTGTTTTGATGGTTGGTAATATTGCTAATCCTATCACATATGGTAAATTATCAGATGCTGGTGCTGATTATATTCGTATAGGGATAGGAAATGGTTGTTTTATTCCTGATATGGAGGTAAAAACAAATAAAGGTTTAATATCAATAAAAAATATTAATATTGGTGATAAAGTTTATACACATACTGGTGAATTAAAAGAAGTTATAAATAAATTAAATTATTACAAAGATGAAGAAACAATAAAAATAAATGGTATTCATTCAACATTAAATCATGAATATTATGTTATTGAAAAACAATATGAAAATTTAGTTTCAGATGAAAATATTCATGATTATGCAAAATGGATAAGAGCTGATGAATTAGATAAAGATAAACATCTGTTAGTAGAATTATAGACCATTAACAATACCTATTCATAAATAATTTTAGCTTTTTAAAATTTATATATAAAAAAAAATAAATATTATGGAAAGTGAAATATATTTTAATGGGAAAAAGGTAATTAAGGTAATTAAAAAAGATAATAAACAATATGTAAAACTTGATGATGAAAAATTAATATTGAGAAAAGATATAAATAATATTAAATTAGTTTGTTCTTGTTGTAATTTTAAATATGTGAAAAAAATACAAAAATATCATATTGAAAAAAAATGGTTATGTAAATCTTGTAGAGTTTCGGGTGAAAATAATCCAATGTATGGTAAAAAAATGTCAGAAGAACAAAAAAAGAAACGTTCAGATAATATGAAAGGAGAAAATAATCATTTTTATGGTAAAAAACATTCAGATGAAACAAAGAAAAAAATTGGTGAAAAAAATAGTTTAATAATGAAAGGAGAAAATAACCCAATGTATAATAAAAATGTTTTTGATATATTGAAATATAAATATGGTGAAGAAAAAGCAAATGAAATTTGGAAAAATAAATATGAAAATCATTCTAATAACATGAAAGGAGAAAATAATCATTTTTATGGTAAAAAACATTCAGATGAAACAAAAGAAAAAATATCAACTAATTTATTGAAATCTGAAAAATTTAAAAATATGAGAACATTAGAATATAGAGAAAAAATGTCAAAAGCATTAAAAAATAGAAAGTTTAGCGTTGAACATCGAAAAAAATTAAGATTAATATCTATTGAGAAAATGAATGAAAAATTAGAAAATAATTTTCAAATAATACCAAATTATAATCCAAAGGCTTGTGAAATATTTGATGAAATATCAGAAAAGAAAAATATATACATAGAACATGCAATGAATGGTGGTGAATACCACATAAAAGAATTAGGTTACTGGGTTGATGGTTATGATAGAGAAAATAATATTGTTTATGAATTTGATGAAAAATATCATAATAATTTAAAACAACAAGAGAAAGATAAAACAAGAGAACAAGAAATAATAAATTTACTTGATTGTAAATTTATTAGAATAAAAGAATAAAAATTAAAAATATGAAATTAAAAAAAATAGATACAATAGTTCGAGAAAAATATGAAGGACAAGTATATGATTTAACTGTAAAAGATAATCATTCTTATAATATAAATGGAATAATTGTACATAATTCTGGTTGTTTAACAACACAACAATTAGGTATTGGATATCCAATGGGTTCTTTAATAAAAGAATGTTATGATATGTCTTGTGAATTAGATAACCCAGCAAAAATTGTTGCTGATGGTGGTTTTCAAAAATATTCAGATATTATTAAAGGTTTGGCTCTTGGTGCTGATTTTATAATGCTTGGTTCTATTCTTAATAAATCATTAGAAAGTTGTGCAGATACATATTTAGCAAATGAAAATCATGGTAATTATAAAACACCTGGACAAAAAGTCAATCAATACACTGAAGAAGTTAGAACACAGTTCGCATTTGGAACCAAATTCTATAAATTATTCAGAGGTATGAGTACGAAAGAAGCCCAAAAAGCAATGGGTAAAACTGATTTAAAAACAAGTGAAGGTATTGTTAAATTAAATCCTGTTGAATATACATTAAAAGGTTGGAGTGATAATTTTGAATCATATTTAAAATCAGCAATGTCTTATACAAATAAGACAGATGTTCAAGATTTCATTGGTGGTGTTAAATTTAATTTCATAACTCAAAACGCATTAAATAGATTCAAAAAATAATATGACAAGTACACTAATAAATATTGATAGAATTGAAAGGATTGAGATCCACACAAATGAAATACAACATTATTTTCATTATGATTCTATAAAGAAAAAAGTTTATACAAAAGAATATAAAAATCATCTTGATGATTATCAAACAAAAGAATATTATGATGATTTCAATTTTAAAGAGCATAGATTATTTTTGAAAGATGAACATATCTACATCTTACCATATGTTATATTAAAATTTAGTAATGATGTAATAACAGAATATTTTGATAATGATGAAGATTTAAATATTTTTTTAAAAGAATTAGAAACAAATTATAATTTCAAACCATATAATATATCTGTATGTAATGAAGTAATTAAATAAAAGAGAATATATGGAAGAAAAATTAATAAAACGTGTTTTAACAAGCATCAAAAATAATAAGAAAATTGAAGATGATAGTTTCTTAATAGCTGGTCCTTTTTCATATATAGGATTGGTATTTGATAATAAAATATCTTTAAAAATAAAACAATATGTGAGAACAATTAAAGTGAAATTTTGGTTTGATAAATATGAAAAATATTGGGGTTACTCATTAAAGGACATTAAAAAAGATAAAACAATTGAAATTACAGAAACACAATATATTAAAATATTATCAAAATTAAAGAATATTGATACAGACACTGTATCTCATTTCTTAAATTATAAAGTAAATAGAAATTTATTGTAATGGTTGATATATACAAATATTTATGTAATGAAGATAATAAAAAATCATTAGCAAAATATCTTCATGAGAATGTACCAGAATTGATAGAATGTGATATTAATCGAGGTTTACGTGATAGAATAAATATTTTAGAATATAATAAAGAAGGATTTCCATCTAATTGTTCTTGGTTTGATGGTACTGGTGTGTCGAGAGGATATCCACCACACCATTTCATTCTTGTAATAGAAGATAGCACAAATAAATCTTTTTCATACCAATGCCTATGGTCCATTTATGATAATACTAATTTTGATGATATTGAAAAGGTATCAAAAGAAGCATGTTGGGGATTTAAAATTGGAGAAGATAACCCTTGGAAATATCCAAAATTAGGACTAAAAGTAAAAAAAATAATAATAAATCACATCAGAAAAAATAAAATAAATAATTTATATAAATGACTTGTATAGTAGGATATATCGAAAAGAAAGAAAAAGAAACAGTTATATATTTAGGTGGTGATAGTGCTGGTGTTGCCGGTACACACATCACACTAAGAGAAGATCCAAAAGTCTTTAAAAAAACTGGTGAAAATGGTACATTTTTAATTGGTTTCACATCGAGTTTTAGAATGGGACAATTATTAATGAGTTCAAAATTTGAACCACCGAAACAAAAAGAAAATCAAACAGATTTAGATTATATGATAACAGATTTCGTTGATGAAGTAAGAAAAGTATTCGATAAAAATGGCTATATGAAAAAAGAATCTGGACAAGAAGAAGGTGGTACTTTCATTGTCGCTTATAAAGATAAATTATATCAAATAGAATCTGATTTCCAAGTTGGTGTTAATTTAGCACCTTATGATGCTTGTGGTTCTGGTGAAGATTATGCCAAAGGTGCGTTATATTCATTAGTGAATTTCAGTTCGATTAAAGACGGAAAGAAAATAGTAGAAAAAGCATTAGAAATATCAGCAAATTTTAATGCTGGTGTTTCTAAACCATTTAATATTGTTAAATTAATTTATAAAAATCATGAAAATAAGAAGACAAAGTGAAATTTCTGAAGAGAAAAAGAAAAAAGCACCAGATTGGTCCAATAATAAACATTATCATAAAATAGAAATATATATTAATGATGATACCATAGAAGTGAAAAAAACATTATATTATATTACTGGACATGGTACTGAAGAATGTGATGATATATACTATCAATCAAATTACAACGCTATTTTCAAAACACAAGATATAAACAAAATTAATTTAAACATAGAAAATGAAATAATTAAAGGATTAGCCATAAGAAAACAAGAAACTATTGATGACAATAATTTGAATATACAGAATTTAACAGAAAAAAATATTCAACTTAAACAAGAAATCAAAAAATTATCAAAATTGATACACAGGAAAGATAAAATAAAAACATCATTAAAATGAAAAAACAATTAATATTTGAAAAAGATAAACCGAAAATTATATCATTAAAGCATTATTACTCTTATATAAAAGTTTCAAAAATGGTAGTTTCTGGTATAGATTCAGCCAGTGAAATTTTAAAAAAAGATATGCTAATACATTTTGACTATTTTAAAAATGGTGAAATAGTTGAAAAGGAAGATTTATTCTTAGGCTCAATAGTAAAAAGTGAATTACCTATTTTGGATGAAATATTTGATATACCGTATAAAACACACTCTTCATTTGGAGATAAAGCAGAAGATGAAGAACAATATAAATATTTTGATGAAATATATCTAACGTTTAAATATAATGATAATACTTCTGAAATATCATATAAAGATTATAAAAATGAAAACAATGATAAAATTAAAGTATATATGTATTATGAAGCATCAGTTGGTGTTAAAATAAATTAAAAAACTATGAAAAATTTTAGAGACGAAATGAGAATAATTCTCGGTAAAAATTGGAGTTCAAATGAAAACTTTGAAGCACTTGATGAATTAAATGAACAATGTATATATGAAAAAGAACAAGAAATTATAAAATTGTTTGCGAAATATACAAACACTGAAGATAAAATTGAAAAATTCTTTAATAATAATAATAATAATTATATGATTTTAGAAAAAATATTTTTAGAAAAATTAGAAACAAACGATATATGCACAATCGGACAAAAAATACATAATCACTATAAAGATGATTTAAATTTTGTGAGAACTGTATTATGTGAAAATTCATACATTGAAATCAAAACAGATAAAGGTTATGATATTTTATCTAATTTAAAAAATGATTTTGGATTTTAATGGAAGAAATATTAAAGAAAAAAGACATTTTCTTATTTGAAAAATATCAAGAATTCTACGATGGTCAAGATTATCACCATCATATGAATTTAAATGAATTCTTAAATGATTCTGATGTTCATACACAAATAAATATTCTTTTTTATAGTGAAACTAATTTAAAAAAATGGTATAATATAAAATATAAAAACAAGATCAGAAAGAATAAAATAACAAGATTAAAATAATTTTATTTTTTCTCAGAAAATATTTGGTAATTAGATTTTTTTTATTTATCTTTGTAGTCTAAATAATAGTAAATATACTTATAACATTAAAAAATTAAAAATTATGGCGAAAAGTAATTCAAATAGTATCGGTAGTGGTGCTAAATCGAAAAGAAAAGGCGTTCACGCTAAATCGAAAAGTTCTAAACTTAAATCTTCTAAATTATACAAGAAGAAAAATAGAGGACAAGGTAGATAATATCTATAAAAATATTTATAAAAAAGACTATCAAAATTGATAGTCTTTTTTATTATAAATTAAAATCTCTTGTTGCGGTTTCACGCTTCATAGTAGTCAATAATTTATACATTTTTTCATCTTCAATTTTTATATCATAATCAGAAGCATATTTTTTTAATCGTGTCATAAAATCATTTGATAATATCCAAGGTTTTAATTTATCAGAAACTATTTCAATGTAATATTTTCTTTCTTGGTAATGTGAAAATTGTTCAAACCAATCAATCTTATCAAATAATTTTATTATGAATTCTTTTTCCGTCTCACGGTCTGAAACCAAATCTCTCCAATAACGTTCTTCAACTAATTCATATTTATCATCCCAATACATATTGATTGAATTTTCTATATCTTTTCCCAAATCATCATAATTTTCATATTCATAGACTTCATATTCTATTTCATATGAATATGGTAACGTTTCACCAATTTTATCAAATAATTCAAATATTGTATTGACATCAGTGAATTTATTTGTTTTTAAAAATTTAACTGCTTCTTCATAATTAATTGTAAAATTTTCATGATTAAAGAATATTGGTGTTACATCATCAATTTCTTTCTTTTTCTTTTTCTCTATTGCGTTTTTATGTATCAATGATAATTCAGTTAAATATACGTCTTTGATATATGATAATTTATATTCATTAATAAATTTATAACAAATATTTTCATCACTCTCATCATAATCAAAATTCAATTCCTTGGCAAATTTCTTCATTTTTTTAGTTATAGCATCATTTAAATTATTATCGATATATTCTATTTCTGAATCATCTACATTATAATCATAATTATATGTACCAACGGAATCCATCCATTTCAATATGCCTTTATCTAAATCCATCAATGATTCAAAATATGCTAAATCAAACTTTTCCAATTCAATTTCTAAAAAATTATCATCAAATTCATCATCATCATAAGTATTAATATAATCTGTAAATTTTTCATCATATTCAATATCATCGATATGATTTTTTATTTCTTGTGGTGGTAATTCACCAGACATTATTTTTTCTAATACAGTTATTAAATTCATCTCAGAATTACTTTCAAATAACTGTTTATATGTCATTAAAATTTTCATTATAAATTGAATTCTTTTGTTTTTTTGTTTATTCTATATTGTTTAGCAATTTTAAAAATATCAATACCATAATCTTTAACTTTATTATCAATTTTTATCAATTCTTCAGTTGATAAATTCTGATATATATTTTGTAATCCTTCTTCATCATAATCACTAAAAAGAGTAAATACATATGGATTTAATAAATGTATAGTCTTATTTATATACAAATCTAAACTTTCAGCTACAGTCATATATTCTCCAAGATAAACACCTCTTAAAAAACCTTCTTCATTATTTTTACCAACAATAATAAAAATATCGAAACTATTATGATCTTTAACTAATTCTCCAATTGAACGTTTTTTTGTTCGTTCAATGTTTGCTGGTATTACACCATCTTTATTAATATCGCTTGTATATGATTCAAAATTTTTCATATTACCAATATCTTTCTTCGTTTTCTAATTTTTTAAATTTTTTACTATTTAAAAAATCAATTAAATATTTAGAATTCTCAACTAATTTTTCAGTATTTGATTCTTTTTTAAACTCACCAATAACTCTATTATATATATCTTTATTTCTATCTGTTTTATGTTCATCTGTTTTACCATCTAACATATCATTATAAGCAATAAGTCTTGTTGATGCTTCTAATACTTCTTCATCATCAAATTTTTCATTCATCCAATAAACATAACCTTTATCTGTATCATAAATATCAGATAAATACTTATTTCGATATTTACCAAAATTAATTTTAAAACCATCGTGAAAGAAAACATTAAAATATTTACCGGGTTCTAATTTTGATATTTTTTCTAATGTTTCAATATCTTTCATTTCAAAAATATGAAATAAATTATAATATTTTCCATCTATAAAATCATCATCATATATATTTAATTTTTTAGCATCTATTAAATATAAATAAAAATCATCATTTTTTAACATATATTTAAGATTTATGAAATTACTCAATAATCGTTTATTTTTGAAATCTGTTTTCTTTTTCATCCAAGTCAAATATCCCATATTTTCTTCTGATATATCATATAAACTTTTACCTTTATATTTACCAAAATCAACGATTTCCAATTTAGCATCACTTAAAACAGATGTTATTTTCTTCATTTCTTCAGAAAATTCAGAAAAAATCGATTTTTTCTGATATTTTTTAAATCTTGCTTCTCCTGGGTTTTTACCAGCACCTAAATTTTCTAAAAAAGTTAAATATTTCTTCATAAACATATATATTAAAAAACAAAAGAGAAAAATAATGATATATAAAATATGAGCAATTTATTAAAATGGAGCGGTTCAAAAGAATCACAAGCAAAAGAAATAATAAAATATATACCAAATGATATAAAAAATTATTATGAACCATTTGTTGGTGGTGGTTCTATATTTTTAAATTTATTAGAAACTGATAAGAATATTGAAAATTTTTTTATTTCTGATTATAATAATGATCTGATTAATATCTATAAAATAATTCAAAATGAACCATTAAAAATAATAACTAATTATGAACGACATTATCATAGTTTTAATAGAAAAGATATTCAATATAGAAAAGATTATTTTTCAAAAATTAAAAAGAAATATAATGAAGACAAATCTGCTTATGATTTTTATTGGATTATGAGAACAACCACTAATGGAATGCCAAGATATAATAAAAAAGGAGAATTTAATAATTCTTGTCATTTTTCAAGACCTGGTATGAAACCAGAAAAAGTAAAAACATTAATATTAAAATATCATAAATTATTTAATGAAAAAAATATTATTTTTAAATCATTAAATTATTTAGATGTTGAAGTCAATGGGTTTTTATATTGTGATCCACCATATGAAAATACAAAAGGTATGTATTATTCAAATTTTAATAATAATGAATTTATAAATTGGATTAATAAACAAAATAAATGGTTATTAAGTTATGATGGTAAAGTAAATAATACAATTGAACATAATAAGCCTAATTTCAAAAATCATGAATTTTTGAAATCTGGAAATTCATCATTCAGACGAGTCATTGGAAATAACAACAATTCAATTATTTATGAATCAATATATATGAATTATTAATATGGCTCATTTAACATTTTCAAGACGACATGATATATTAATCAAATATAGAAATATATTAGATGATGTAGCATATGCAAAAATTTGGATGCAAGATGATGAAGATATTTTATTAAAAATATTGAAAATTGAATTAAGAAAAATAAAAATAAATCGATTAAATGTTAAATAAAGCAAAAATAAGAAAATTTAAAGAAAAATATCCTGATGTTGTTGGTGATGATGGTCATATTTCATTAATGCAATGTGGTTATTATATGGAAGATCTTGAAGCCTTAGATAATTTCAACAAAAACACTAAATTAAAAGATGAATTTATATATGATTTCAGAATGTTAGAAGATCATAGATATGAAAAAATTAAACGATTAATAGAAGATGACGAACAATAAATTAAATGATTTACTTCAAATTATTTTAGATAAATATAAAAAATATATTAGAACTACAACAATCGATTTTAGTCATTTGGGAACGAAAGTTTCAATACAAACCATAAATAATAATGTATTGGAAGTATGGTTAGATTCAAAAAACACAATAGATTATATTGAGAAAGAATTATGGGAAGTAAAAAAATTAAGAAAATTAAAAATAACAAATTTACTAAATGATGAATATATTTAAGAATAATAAATTATCTAAGGATATAAATATCAAGGATATAGAAGAATATGCTTCATATTTAAATAAAATACTAATAACAATGAAAAATATTAGAAATAATATAGATTTTGAAATAGATTTGACTATATTGAAAGATACCGAAAAATCTTTAAATAAAAAAATCGAATATTATGAGAATAGAGCAGAAATATTAGATGATATAATCATCAATATGGAAAAAGATAATTTCAATTTAGATGAAATAATACTCAAAACTACAATTGAAATTTTAAAAGAAAAATATTAAAAATATGGATGAAGAACGATATAATGATATAATGATTGTAGTTCGATATAGAGAACCACACAATTATCAACAATTTGATGATTTTTTAAATGATATGGATTTCACAACAGAAGATGAACAAGCATTATCACAGATAGATATAGTAACATTATTTCAAGCATGGTTAGAATATAAAAATGAACCTGATTTTAAATCAGCACCAATTAAATATATGAACAAATTAACTGATTAAATTATGAATATAAATAAAACATTACAAGAAATTGTTGAACAAGAAATAGCATTGAAACAATATGACAAATTTATTAAATATGAACACAAACAAATAAATAAAAACAATATTGGTATTGGTATAGTTGCTTTATTGATTTTTTCTCTGATATTTTTTGCTTCATCATTTAATATAACTCTAATGTTTTCTTCGCTATTAGAAATCTTCTTATGCGTATTAAATTTCAAACACATGTTTGATATTAGAAAAATTAAAAAATTAAAAGAAGAACCAACAAAAAGAATTGAAGAATTAAATGATATATTAGATAAAGAAAATTCTTATCCAAAAACAAGAATTATTCGATTATTAGCACCTTATCATTCATTTAAAGCAGATATAATTGATGGTAAAGTTATTATCAAACAACAACAAGGAAAGAAAATGGTTGTTACCGGTGAAAAAACAATAGAAGAAGCACTAAACGATTTCAAGGAATTGTCATTACCTTTTGAAATAATCCGGGCTCAAATTTGTGAAAGAACAGATTATGAAGGTAAAGATAATTTTAAATGGAGAGAAATATCAAATTTATTATGTAAAGAAGATCTCGAAGATACAAAAAGATATATAATCGATCCTATACCTGAACCTGGTTTCCCAATTGGCTATGAAAAATAAATGGAACATAAGAGATATTATAATCTGTAAGAAAACGTATAATTCAATAGATATTTTTTCTGGTAAACTTACAGATGATTTTATTAAAGGACATAAATATGAGATAATAGATATTGTGAAACATGATGATATTGAAATAATATATGTTCGAGATGAAACTGCGGTTGGTACATTACCATTAGATGAATTTGTATTCAATGACGAAAATTTCAAATTATATAATATGGAATGTATTTTCTTTACTAAAAATGATTTGAGAAATGAAATAATTAATAGATTATGAACAAATATGATGGAATAGCATATAATGAAATCGTTTATGTATATAAATTTAAACAATGGTTCAAAACAAAAGTAGTTAGTATATTTTTAATGGTAGATAGTTATCGATATGTTCTTAGCTTAATATCAGATAATCTACATTATGGTACTATTTCTTGCGACAGAAAAGAAATAAAAACCGAAAGTGAATTTCGGACTATAAAAATAAAGAAATTATTGAATGAAAATAAAGAAAATTGAATTCAAAAACATAAATTCATATGGTAATAATTTTCAAACTATTGATTTTAGTGATGATACTGGCTTAATCTTACTTTTTGGTGAAAATGGTCATGGTAAATCAACTATTAAACAAGTTATGGATTTAACTTTATTTTCAAAAACAACTGGTAAGAATGGTAAGAGATTGGCATTGAAAGAATTACCAAATAGAAGAAATGCTTCATTAGAAACATCTATATTATTTGAGAATTATCTTGGACAAGAAATCCAAATGAAAAGAATGATAAAACCGAATGGTTTTGAAATAACAGTCAATCACGAACCTATAACTGAAAGGTTCAAAAAGATGTCTGAAAAAGAACGAGAAAAAATCATAGGTTATTCATATGAAATTTTTAAATCTTTTATATCTATGAATATCAATGATTTTAAAAATTTCATATCTTTAAATAAAGAAGATAAAGAAACACTTTTAAATAAATTATTCAATTTAAATCAATTAGATGAACTATTATCGATAACAAAAGATTTAGATAAAACAAATCAAAACGCAATTTATGATTATGAAAATCTAATCTATGATAATGATTCTACTATTTCTGATTATAGACAAACAATAGAAGCAGTTAAAAATAAAATAGAATTCTCAAAAACCGAAAGAATTGCTGAATTGAAAATATTAATAACAGATTTAAAACCAGAATATGTCGATTTACAATCAAAACTCGAAGATAATAATACTGAATATAATAAAATCAAATCGAAATTTTCTAAATTAAAGCAACTAAAAACAGACAAAGAAAGAGTTAAAACTAAATTAGAATTAGAAATAGATAACATAAATGAAAAGATAGAAACATATGAGAATGGTGTTTGTCCTGTATGTGATTCTAATTTAACTGATGATTCACATATTTCACATTTAAATGATTTTAAAGAAGAAGTTGAAATTAAAAGAGAAGAAATTAAAAAATGTAACACTTATTTACAGAGATGTATCTTAGAAGATACCAAATTAAATAATAATAGTAACACTCTTTTCAACTCAAAAACTCTCTTAAACGAAAGATTTGATGACTTAAAAATAGAATTAGGTTCATATAATAGAGAATATAAAACATTAAAGAAAGAAATTGAAGAAGAAGGTATTTCTGGTGATGATACTACAAGTAATTTAGAAATAAAGATTAGTGGATTAAAAAGCAAAAATAAAGAATATAATGATTTCATTGAGAAATTGAAAGAAAAATCTGATACTTATGAAGAATTGAAAGATTTATTAAACTTCAATGGAGTTAGGAAAACATTAATCACAAATGCGATTGGACCAATCAATAAACATTTAAATCAATATCTGAAAAAATTAGATTCTGAATATACAGCAATATTATCTGATACTTTCGATGCTACAATATATGAATTAGAAACATTAGAAATCAATCCTGAAACATTAAGTAAAGGAGAAGATAGAAAAATAAACATTGCTATCGCATTATCTTATTTAAAAATAATATTAGATATGAAATATAGTAATGTTATATTTTTAGATGAAATATTTGATGGATTATCTATGAAGAATATAGAATTAATCATAGAGATATTAAAAGATTTAAGTGAAGAATATAAAACAAATATTATAATTGTTGCTCACGGTGTTTCAGAAATGAAAAACTTTCATTTAGTAAAAAATAAATTCAAGTATATCATTGAAGCAAAAAAAGATATATTCTCTAATTTAAAAATTAAGAAAATAAATTAAAAGGTTCTTTTAATACCAAGACCATAAATATTATTTCTCACAATTCCACTATTGAAGAATGTAAGTTTAGTTTTCTTATTGATATGATAATTAAACTCAAATATTGGTAGGTTCTTTATACCTTCATCTTCATTTATTATAAAAATATAATATGAAATAGGTATATCTTTTTCAGCAATTTTTCCTATTTGTATATTCTTATTACAGATAGAATCTCGTTTTGTATCATTATTTGAATATATGTTAAAACTCAAAATCAAAAACAAGAATACTAATATCTTACGTATATTCATTATTCTATTGTTTTTAATTCTTTCTGAATTCTTTTTTTCATAATAATTGATACAAATTTATCATATTCACTTCTTGTTATTTTTATTTTCACATCATTTTTAATTAAATAATGAAATGATGAACGTCCACTCAATCTTAATTGATATAAGATATAATTATCAACTTGATATTTGGTTTCAGTAGAATCACAATCTAAATTAGATATTAGAATGTTTTCTTTTTCTAATTTAGATGCGAAATGTAAACAGAATTTTTCCTTTATTTCTGGTGTAATCTCATTTTTCAAATTCTCTTCATTTACTTTTTTGATTTCTTTCAATGCTTTCTCTTTCAATGCTTCTGCTTCTTTGTTGATAACACTTACTTTATCATGCTTATCTCTAATTACATCTTTTGTCAAGCGAATTATGATTTGCGGATATGTCTCATCTTTCAAATGATATTTGATATTTGTCTATTTTAAATAACCAATTAAAAAATGTCTTATATCTAACAATTTCCTGAGAATATACCATAATATTTTCACCTGGCTTAATAATATTTTCTGTAACTAAAAATGCTTCAAAATAACCAATCATTCTCATTCTTGTATGAATTTGTTTCGATTTCATAAGATTTCAATATATTCTCAATTGTTTCAATTTTCATATCTTTTTATTTTTAATTTTTTACAAATATACAATAAAATATCATATTAAAAAATAAATATATAATAAAAAATAATATTTTATATGAAAAATTTCAATAACTATATAAAAGATAAACAAAAAGCGTTCAATAAAAAGGTCGAATTAATAAAACCAATTATAAATTTCATCAAAAAATATAAATTAGAATATTTAATTATTGGTAATGATGATGATAATTATCATTATGAAGAAATAACAATATCAGAAAATTCTCTCACACTATCATATGAATCATATGATTCGATGAATAATACTGAGCAACATAAAGCAGAATTATTTGAACTTGATGTGGATTTCTTAACGGATTTAGTTGATTTTATGATTGCATCATATAGATTAGATCACACAATGATATTTGAAGTATATAGAGAATATAATATTATTGTAAATGCTTTCAAAGTAACAAAAGAAAAATTAACTAATTTTTCACATTTTTCGTTTTTAGAATGGATGGATGTTGATGATCTTGAAGAAGAATTCCCAATAAATAGTTACAAATTTCAAAAAACTGTTTTCTCAACACATCCAGAAGTATTCAATTCTTTTATGAATGCGATAAAACAACAAAAGAAAAATATCGCAGACCCAAAAATGAACTACGATTACGAAGAACTTATATTACATCCAAAAATTGCGAAAGAATATAAAGACTTACTATATAAATACACAAAAAGTGAAAAATCAAAAGATTTTAATTTATAATAAATAATAAATAATATAATGAAAAACTTAAAAACATATAAACAATTATTTGAAAATAAGAATGAGATAGATAAGAATGAGATAGATAAGAGTGAAATGGTTATTGAAATACCTGAAGATATATTAAATCCAAAAAGTACTAATTCTTTTTCTGATGATAGAGAAGATATTGAAATTGGTGATAAAGTTTTAGCACAATATCATCAAAACGGAACATATGCTTTTGAAGTTGTACCTTTTGTTCCTACTGAAGAGATTGATAAAACGATCATAGATGAAGATACAGATCAACCGAAATATTTATTTGATATTGGTAATGCAGATGATATATCAGTTTATTGTCTTGGTGATTCTATGCATGTGATTAACTTAAATACATTTTTATCTGAATATGATAAATTATCTAATGAACTGTTTGACATATTCAAACCAATATTAACTGATGAAGAAATAGAAGAAATAAAATACAAAAGAAAAGTAATCGATTTTAATTTATAGTATAATTTGTTATTATGACTTCTCTTGTAATATTACCTGTATCTTTTCTCGATACTTTATTATAATCAAAATCTAAATCAAATAAATTAAAACCATCAGATATTAATTTATCTAATATCCAAGATACTTTACCTTTATGTTCTAAAACACCAGAAATCATCAACGAATGTCCTTTATCTGACATCTCTTTATAATAATTATATAAATCCATATCATTCTGTTTAGTATAGAACGCATTATAACCTGCTTCAGATATTTGTTTATTACCCATATTATCACCATCTTTAATATATCCATAAGGTGGATCAATATAAATCATTGATGGTTTCTTTGGTATAATCATTTTGAAATTTTTAGATGTGTAATATAATTTCGATTTATATTGTCGAATATGATTTACGAAATCTACTACTTTCTTTTCTGTTGATGGATTCCATTGTCGTTTACCCCAAGTCTGATTGAAGAAACCCTTTTGATTAAATCTCATTAGATTTGATGTACAACCTAACATCAAAGCCCATAATTTATCTGGCGATTTATCAGAATTATATGAATCTCTCAATTTGAGAAATGCTTCTTGATCTTCTTTTGTATTTGATAATAATTTTGTACTATTAATAATATCATCACTTTCTAATAATGATTTATGTATTCCTATTAAATCTTCAATAACATCATTGACCAATACTTTATCATATTTATCTAATATGTTAGTATAAACTGAACCACCACCAGCAAATAGATCTATAAAGTATTTCTTATCAGTATCTAATTTTGGTAATATTTGTTCTAATAATTTGAATTTTGAACCTGTGTAATTCATTACACCATTTATATATTTTTTCTTTTTTTCCATCGTTCTCTATTATATTTTTTTATATTTTCTTTAATCATATCATGATTATCATAAATAAAATCAAATTTATTTTTCTTCCTTTTTAAATAAAGTTCATCACTATCATTATATAAATATTTGTTTATTTTGTTTATATCTTCAATTGATGATGTTATAATATTATATAATCCATCTTTTCTTTCATAAATATTCAATTTACTATTAATATCCACATTTATTAATAAATTTTCTCTTATTGACTCTAAAAAATCTTTTGAAGCACAACATATAGTAAACGATAATGTTTTTTTTGTTGCAATTATAGAGCCATCACCATCAAAAAATCCCCTAATAAAATGACTAATCATCATATTATCAATATCTGGGAAACATATTTTTTTTGTCTTATTTGGTATAACACCATTTTTTATTAAATTTTCACTAAATTTTTTATTATAAATATTAAAACTATAATTATTTTTTGTTGTTGCATTTTTAATTATATGTTCACTTTTTATACATTTCTTAAATAATTCTATATGCTCTAAATCTTTTATTAATATACCAGAATAATATGTTGATTTTTTTTTGATAACATAACCATCAGCATATAAAAATCCTAACCAATATGCTTTATCGGAAGTATCAATTTTATCAAAATAATATTCATCAACATTATATTTTTTATTTCCTTTAATTCTTTTTCTACCATCTCGTTCAATAATGTTTGATATTGTTTGATGTGATACACAATATTCATTTGATAATTTATTTTTATTTATACCTTTTTTATATTTTATGATAATATCATTACAATCTTTTTCATTTAAATACATTCTTTTTTTTATTTTTATATATTTAATACCAATTGTCTTAAATGGTGTTTTTTTGATTTTTTAAATATAATATATAGAGTTATGATAACAAAATTTAAATTATTTGAAAATAAAGAAACATATAAAGATTGGCTACTTTCTATTATAGAAGAATGGCGAAATACTTGGGAAACATTTGAAGAAGAAATTAAAAACGATGACGAAGATGATGATTGGGATATAGTTAATGATGTATTAGAAAAATTCAAAAATGGTACAGAAACAGTAGAAGATTGCGAAAAAGCAGTATATTATATCGAAAGTTTATTTGGTCAAGAAGGTGATGTTTATTATGAGTTAATATCAGAATACATACCTTATAATTTTAAAGATGTTGAAGATTTTCATTTTCAATTAGAAACACTTTATAAAAAAATAATGAAAAGAAAATCCGCAATGGATTTCAATTTATAAACTATTTTATATTCTTATTATATATGCAATATGAATATTATAGATAATTTAGAAAAAATGCTTGACAATAAGCGATTAGCAAATATTTCAACATTAAAAACACAATTAAATCATGAATATAATGCTATTCATACAGAAATGATGTCATTTTTTAAAAAAATACCAAATGAAATTACTCGGTTCAGATGGGTCAAAAAACCAAAATATCATTTTAGTGATTTCGATATAAATAAAATGAATAATATTGATATGATTGTCGATATATTTGGCCATTATGTAACATTTGAATATAATATTCAATGGAATATATATCAAGTATTAATTAACTACAAAAATCTACCTACACATAATAGTTCTTTTTATTCATCAGAACAAATGGAAAGTGATTATATGAATTATCTAATGGAAATGATTCCAAAATATAAACAATACATACAACGCAGAGAAGTTTATAATAAAATAAATAATGAAAATGGATAAATTAAAATTGGAAAATTTTGTAGAAATTATACCAATCGACAAAGAAAGAGTTTCTATGACATATTTCGAGACTATAGAAAATAAATCAAATTCTACTATATCATTTAATCCAATAACTGTTGAATATTCATTAAATGAAGATTTAGTAGATGAAGAAAAATTAATTGAAAAAACAATACAATCATTATTAGATAACCATGTAAAATCAACATTATCATCATCACAAGATATTCACCAATTTGACATCGGTAAAAAATTTTTTACAAAAGAATTTGAATATAATAAACGCTTATTAGGAACAACATTACATATGTTAAGTAATATTATATTTAATGATACAAGAGTTGGTCCTGGAAACACAATCATAATACCGGAAAAATTTAAAGATTTTTTTGATTTCGAGTTATCTCAATATTATCTATATTATACACCATATTTAAAATATGATATTATTGTATTAAGAAAACACAATAATGATCATGAATCAAGGTTATCATATATACATAATGATAAAAAAGGTAAATTAATAATGTTAAATTATTCAAATTATTATAAAGTATTACACACAAAAACACTTTATCAAGATAGAATGGATAAGATAAAAAATCTATTCAACTAAAACAATTATAAATATAAATACTATAATCAATACATAAAAAAATATAAGAAATGGAATTTAAAAAAATTAATATTATATCTAAATTTAAAATTGAAATTGAATTAGATGATGAATACGATTCTCGCTTAGAAGTAATATCAATAGAAGATAAAAAATTAGACATATTTGTTAATGGTATTCAAAGAGATTTGAATAAAGAAACCGAAGACACAATCAGAGAATATATTTCAGAGAATATAGATCAAATAGAATTAAACCGTGTCATAATGAATGATGATTACAATATGATTTATTCTCGATTAAGTACAACTGATATTATAAAAGGCTATAAGAAAAAAGATACTGCGTATAAGAAAATAAATGATTGTTTAGATTATTTTATTAGCACTGAAGAATATGAAAAATGTACAATATTACAAAAACATATAAATAATATTAAAGATTAAAATCTTTTGCTTTCTTAGATTTTTTATATTCTTCATATAATTCTGGATATCTATCCATCATTACAGGCAACAATTCTATTTTTGCGTAATTTGATTTAGAATCTATAAAACTCATAAATGCCTTTGCTAATTTCGGATATTTTGAAAATAATAATTCTTGAAATTCTTCAGTATTCATAAATTTTGTTTCTTCATCAAAATTAACAAATATATTATCTGATATTTTAACATTCGTCAAATCTGAACTTTTCAATATATTATAAAAATATTTTGAATCATAAGCATCATCAATTGTGCGTTCAATATCTAAAATATTCTTTTTACCATCATCTAATATTTTAAACATTTCGACATCTATATTATAATCAAAAGTAACATAACCACTTTTTTCTTGAATATATTTACCATTTTCATGACATTCTATTTCTACATGATAAGTATCATCAGCATCATGATGATTCATTGTTAATATATTATATGTATCATTTTCAAGAAATACCAGTAAATATTCTAAATCATATTTATCCATATAATTAACATATTCTTCAATCACATTCAATTTAAAATTAATACTATCTCTCATTTCAGAAACAAAGTTTTCATATAGTTTCATAATCTTTATAAATTAAAATCTCTCGATTTTTCGATTTTTTTATATTCTTGGTATTCTTTACCAAAATAAACAAATTCTTCACCCGTAGCATTAATATCATAATATCTTATTCCATCATAACCCATCTCTAAGAATATCTCTGATACTAAATAAGAATTTATTATTTTCTCACCATTATCTTCAAATGCTTTCTTAAATTTGTCCCAACTCTCATCTTTCATAATAGAAAACCATTTAGGCTTCATGTGATATTCAGTTATTTCATATCCTTGATCTTCAATATCATAAAAATTCATCAATGCTTTTTCATCTCTACCTAAATATAATCCTCTACCAACACCAGCATATGGTTCTTCATTTTGAGTAAGAACATGAAAATATGTATCTTCTTTATAATTATATTCATCTGATATATAATAATATACATCGATTTCTTCAAATTTAATTTGTTTCTTAATTTCTGGTAATTTAAGCATATCAGTAGCAGAAATATATGTTTCGTTGATTTTTCTCAACTCTTTAATTATTGCGGTATTCTTATTATAATTTTCAAATGTTTTTATCATAAATGTATATATAAATTTTCAAAGTTATTATTTTATATATATATAAATATGAAAAAACTAAAAACATATAAACAATTATTTGAAGCAAGTAATATTATAACTGAATTAAATTATAATGATCAAGATCTATCTGAGTTACCAGAATTACCAGAATCATTAATAGAATTATATTGTCATAATAATAATCTAACTAAATTACCAGAATTAACACAATCATTAGAAATATTATGGTGTCATAATAATAAGATAACTGAATTACCAGAATTACCAGATACATTAGAAAGATTATCTTGTTCTAATAATAATCTAACTGAGTTACCAGAATTACCTGAATCATTAGAAATATTATATTGTCATGATAATAATCTAACTGAATTACCAGAATTACCAGATACATTAG